>Ga0224555_1000197_pt1 | contig 88278 bp, 76 predicted proteins | sample 714S23034metaG_FD_180687 | JGI IMG/M metagenome (GOLD analysis project Ga0224555, IMG submission 180687) | Peat soil microbial communities from Stordalen Mire, Sweden - 717 S2 30-34 | ecosystem: Environmental > Terrestrial > Soil > Wetlands > Peat | place: Sweden: Norrbotten County, Stordalen... | reverse complement strand
ACCGATTTGCAGCACCCCACCCGAGAATAATGATATCGGCTTCATTCAAGGCGGTTTCAATGGCCGCATCATTTCCCAAACCAACCTCACGCGGTAATCCTTGAAAGCCATTGGTTTGAATTGCAGCAAACTGATTAACAACAATTAATCGGCGGACCTTTTCAAACTCTGGAAGACCTTTTTGAAAGACAATCTTTTCCATGAACTGCACGGACTTGTCTGCAACATCTTCATCGGCATAGCTTGGATTCTGCATTACGACACAAGCGGTTTTTCCATAGGTCAGAGAATTCTTTAACGTAATTTCCAACCGATAGCGGAAGCGCAAATCCTTGGAAAACTTTGCTTTAACATTTACCCCGTCAATGTGCTTGTAGCATTTGTGGCCCACAATCAGCCTTGTCCGAGCTTCTTCGATTTTTCCGTCGCGGCGCGCACGGCGCTCATCACGGTGCCGCGCAGTTTGCCTTTTCCCAATTCGTGCAAGCCTTCAATCGTCGTGCCGCCGGGGCTGGTGACCTGGTCTTTGAGCGCGCCGGGATGCTGGCCGGTTTCCAAAACCATTTTGGCCGCGCCCAAAACGGTTTGCGCCGCCAGCTTGGTCGAAATGTCGCGCGGCAAACCCGCCGCCACGCCGCCGTCGCTCAACGCCTCGATGAATTGATAAACATAGGCTTAAATCCATTGGGGGCAATAATCACCGCGTTTTTTTGCGGCAACAATACAAAAACCATGTCAAAAAATTGACATGGTTTTTGTTTGGGGCTGAAACTAAAAAACCGGAAAAAACTTCTTGCAACGGATGGCCGTTAATAGCGATAAGCTGTTTGGTAAAATAGAAATTAAAAATGACTTCTAAAGCGACAAGACGGTTTTGGAAACTCTATCAGGAGTTGCCTGAACCCATCCGTCGGCTAGCCGTAAAAAATTACCGGCTCTGGCGCGCCAATCCTCGTCATCAGTCGCTTGATTTCAAGAAGCTCGGCGGGCGTGCCGAACGCTTTTCCATTCGCGTTGGCGATCATTATCGCGCATTGGGTCACAAGGTCGGCGGCGGCATTGAATGGGTTTGGATTGGCACGCATGAGGAATACAACAAGCTTGTGGGATAATCCTTTAATTGATTTCAGCCGCTATTGCGGCGAAGATACTGGCGGTGATTGATTTGCGAGGTGTTTTATGAATCCAAACGAGCCAAAAATTCTGACCCGCGACGTGGAAGCTTCGGTCGTCCCCGTCGGCACGAAGGTCACGCTGCAAAAGGGCGGGCAGGCTTTCGTCACACAATCGCTCGGCGGCGCGTTCACCGTCATCGTCAACGGCAACATGTTCCGCATTGATGGCAAGGACGCCGACGCGCTTGGATTGGAAATCAAATCCGCGCCGGCCACGGCCGTTTCCGGCCCGGTGACGCAGGACGAACTGGAAAAGCAGGTCTGGGAGTCGCTCAAGACGTGTTACGACCCGGAAATTCCCGTCAACATCGTGGACTTGGGCCTGATTTACGATTGCCATCTTACGTCCGTGGGCGAAAACAGTTTCAAGGCTGATGTGAAAATGACGCTGACCGCGCCCGGCTGCGGCATGGGGCCGGCGCTCGCGCAGGACGTGCAAAACAAATTGCTCAGCCTCGAACCGATTGACGAGGCGAACGTCGAGCTGGTCTGGGACCCGCCTTGGAACCAGAGCATGATGACCGAGGCGGCCAAACTGCAACTGGGATTGATGTGATTTGAATCACGGATGCACACGGATATGGAATCCTCCTCGTTCTCGTCCTTCGTCCTCGTAATCGGCTGTAGTTCGTGGTTTTCGAGGACGATTGAAGACAGCCGGCTTTTTCTATCACAATAACGACATGAACCAACCCGCGCCCAATTGGTCTGCGCTGCGAAAGGACTTCCCGATCCTCGACCAGCAGGTCCACGGCAAGCCGCTGATTTATTTCGACAACGCCGCAACGTCGCAGAAGCCGCGCGCGGTGATTAACGCGCTGGTGCATTATTACGAACACGACAATGCCAACGTCCATCGCGGCATCCACGAGTTGAGTAATCGCGCCACGGCGGGTTACGAGGCCGCCCGGACGCGCGCCGCGAAATTCATCAACGCCCACAGCGCCGAAGAAATCATTTTTACCCGTGGTACCACCGAAGGCATCAACCTGGTTGCCAGTTCCTGGGGCGCGAAAAATTTAAAAGCCAATGACATTATCCTGCTCACGGAAATGGAGCATCACAGCAACCTCGTGCCGTGGCAATTGCTCGCCCAGCGCACCGGCGCGAAGCTCGCCTACTTGCCCGTCACCGGCGATGAAGGTTTGCTTGACCTGAGCAAGCTCGATTCATTGCTGACCAAGCAGGTCAAGTTGTTCGCGATGGTCCACATCTCAAACTCGCTGGGCACGGTGAATCCGGTTGCCGACCTGTGCGCCCGCGCGCGGAAGCTCGGCATCACGACGCTCGTGGACGCCGCGCAAAGCGCCGGGCATTGTCCTGTGGACGTGCAGGCCATCGGCTGCGATTTCCTCGCGTTCTCCGGCCACAAAATCTGCGGGCCGACCGGCATCGGCGTGCTGTGGGGACGGCAGGAATTGCTCGACGCCATGCCGCCGTATCAGGGCGGCGGTGAAATGATTTTGTCGGTCGAATATCAAAAGACCGAGTTCAAGAAAGCGCCGCATCGGTTCGAGGCCGGCACGCCGGACATTTCCGGCCCGATTGGTTTGCACGCCGCAATGGATTACCTCGACGCCATTGGCCGGGAAAACATCTGGAAGCACGACCAGGAACTGGCGGCCTACGCCTGCGAAAAACTGGCCGCGCTGAAAAATGTCCGGCTTTTCGGCCCGAAAACCGGCCGCGCCGGCCTGGTGAGTTTCCTGCTCAAAGACGTTCACGCGCACGACGTGGTGACGCTGGCCGACCAGGCGGGCGTGGCGCTGCGTGGCGGCCATCACTGCACCCAACCGCTCATGCACCGGCTCGGCGTGGAATCCACCGCCCGCGCGAGTTTCTATTTCTATAACACCAAGGCCGAGGTGGACCGGTTTGTGGAAGTGGTGAAGGAGATTCAGAAATTTTTCGGGCTATGAATTAACCGCGAACCACACGGAGCTCGCGGAAAAGATTGCTGCCTAAAAGCGCAAAAGCCGCAAAGGCGGGAGGAGACTGCCGTCCAAGCGAAACGATCAGGCGGTAAAAAGGCGCCCATGTCACACACCGCATTCTTTTTGCGCAAACGTAACACGATTTGACTTGAAAATTTACGTTAAAACTGCTAAAGTCATGCATCCTCCATTTCCAATGAAATCGCGTTTGTCATTGGCTGTATTGTGCTCGGCACTTCTGGTATCCACCGTGCCGGCAGCCACGACGCATTACGTGGACGCCAACGGCACGAATCCCGTTCCGCCGTACACCAGTTGGGCCACGGCGGCGACGAACATCCAGGACGCCGCCAACGCTACGGGATTCGGCGATACGGTGCTGGTCACCAACGGCGTCTATCAATACGGCGGATGGTCCATCACCGGTTCAAACCGGGTCTATGCTGGCAACAGCCAGATCATCCAAAGTGTCAACGGGCCGGCTGTCACGATCATCAAAGGTTATCAGGTGCCGGGAACGACCAACGGCGCCAACGCAGTGCGGTGCGTGTTTTTGCAAAAGGGCACGACGTTGTCAGGATTTACCCTGACCAATGGCGCCACGCAGAATTTCGGCCAGGGCGGAGGCTTGTATTGCGCCTCCACCAACTGTCTGGCCACCAATTGCGTCATCATCAACAATGCGGCCTATGACAATGGCGGGGGGGCCTGGTCCGGCACGCTGGTGAATTGCCGGCTTATTGGCAATGCGGCGACAACACTCAATACCAGCGATGGGGGCGGCGCTGATGGCAGCACCTTGATCAATTGCCTTTTGACCCGCAATTTTTCCGGCTATGTCGGCGGTGCGGCTGCTTTTTGCACCCTGATTAATTGCACCGTGGTCAGTAATTCCGCCGCCGCCTATTCCGGTTCCCTGCTCGCCTGCACGGTCTTGAATTCCATTGTGTATTACAATTTCAGCTATTACACGGGCGACGACGTTGACAGCAGCCAGTATTTCACCAACTGTTGCGTGTCGTTTCCCACCAACGGGGGCGGCATCTTCGGCATCAATAACTTTACCAACCCGCCGTTGTTTGTGAATCCTGGCGCCGGTGATTTCCATTTGAGCCTCAGCTCGCCCTGCCTCAACGCCGGCGACAATTCCCTTGTCGCCAACAACACCGACCTGGATGGCAATCCGCGCATCGTCGGCGGAATTGTGGACCTGGGGGCTTACGAAAATCAAAACACCAATCCGGTGCATTACGTGATGTTGACCAGCACGAATCCAATCCCGCCTTACACCAACTGGCTGACCGCTGCCACGAACATTCAGGACGCGATTGACTCGGCAAACGCGAGCGAGTTTATCGTCGTCAGCAACGGAACCTACCTGACCGGCGGGCGCGCCGTTTTTGGCACGATGACCAACCGTGTCGTCGTGGACAAGGCGGTGACCGTTCAAAGCCTCAATGGCCCGGCGGCCACCGTCATCTCCGGCCTGCCGAACACCGGCTTTTATTTTTCCACCGGCATCCGTTGTGCCTACCTCACCAATGGCGCGGCGTTGATTGGATTCACGTTGACCAACGGCGCGACGCGTGGAGGTGGAACGGACCTGATCAAGGAACAGAGCGGCGGAGCCGTCTGGAGCGAAGGCCTCCCGGCGACCATTTCCAACTGCGTGCTCACACACAGTTACGCCAATGAATACGGTGGCGGCGCGTATTCAGGCACGTTGAACAATTGCCTCGTCAGCAACACCACGGCCTTCATCAACGGCGGCGGAACGTATCTGGCCAATCTGAACAACTGCGTCCTTTGCAGCAACCGGCTGGTGCAGGGGTTCGGTGGCGGCGGGGCGGCCTACGGGACCTTGAACAATTGTGTGCTCACCTGGAATTATGCGCCGAGTGGCGGCGGGGCTTGGTACTCGACGCTGAACAATTGCGTGGTGAGCAACAACACCGCCGGCTTCGGCGGCGGCGTGGCCCTGGGCGTGGCCAACAACTGCATCATTTCCAGCAATTACGCCCGTCTGTCCGGTAGCGGCGGCGGCGCCTACTCGAACGTCCTGAACAACTGCATCCTGCAATTCAACTTCGCCGCCAACGGCGGCGGCGCCTATAACAGCGCTCTCGTCAACTGTACCGTCGTCAGCAACATCGCTTCATCTCTGCCCGCGGCGCCCCACGGCGGAGGCGTGTTTGGCGGCAGCTTGACCAACTGCATCATCTATTACAATTCAGCCGACGTGGGCTCCAATTATTATTTCCCGGGTAATATGGCCATGAGTTACTGCTGCACCCTGCCAATGCCGACAAACGGCTTCGGCAACATCACCAACGAACCCGCATTTGTAAACGTGGCCGCCGGCGATTTCCATCTGCAATCCGGTTCTCCCTGCATCAATGCCGGCAACAATGCCGCCGTCGCCGGGTCAACCGACTTCGACGGTAACCCGCGCATTTCCGGCGGCACGGTGGACCCCGGCGCATACGAATTCCAGAACCCGGCTTCGGTCATCTCCTATGCCTGGCTCCTGCAATACGGGCTGCCCACCGATGGTTCGGCGGATTTCCTGGATGCCGACGGCGACGGCATGAGCAATTATGCCGAATGGCGCACCGGGACAAATCCCAACGACCCCACGTCGTTTTTGCGGATGGCCTCCGCCGTGCCCAACGGCGTTTCCGGCACCACCATCACCTGGCAAAGCGTGAGCGGCGTGATTTATTTCATCCAACGCGGCACGGACCTGGGCGCGTCACCGGTCTTTACCACCCTGCAAACCGGCATCGTCGGCCAGCCCGGCACTACCAGCTACACGGACACGACCGCCAGCGGTAATGCCTGCTTCTACCGGGTGGGCGTGCAATGACGTTCAGGTGACAGGTGGCAGGTGCCACGGGACCGGAAGGGCAAAGAATTTTGGCAGGGGGGGCGAGGCTGCCGACGAGCCGAAACATTTCTTGCCGCAAAGAACGGGTATGTGGTTGAATCCGTAACAATCCTGCAACTTCGCGCACGGACGACAAAGATTTGGACTGCGGTGGCAGCTTGCCGAGGCGAAGCGCAGCGAAGACTGGAGCACAGCGGCGACACCGCTTTCCGTACGGCCGGTTGCTTCCAAAAGCGGCGTGGCTCCCGCTCTGCGGGATTCCCGCCGCAATCCAAAATCCGTGGTTGCGGCGCAAGCCGCGTTGGGTTTATCCGTGTCCATCCGTGGTTAAAGTTTCGGCCTTTTGTGCTTTTTCGCGGCAGAGAGCTTACTCGCGTCCCACCGCGGCGATAAACGGCTTCAATTCCTGCATCAGTTTCGCGAACCCGTCGAGTGACAACTGTTGCGCGCCGTCGCTCCAGGCTTCCGCCGGGTTGGGATGCACTTCGATCAGCAACGCGTCCGCGCCCATCGCCACCGCGCCCTTGCACATCGCCGACACCAAGTCCGCGCGCCCGGCACCCTGGCTCGGATCAATCACGATCGGGCAGTGCGTTTCGCGCTTGATGATGGGGATGGTCGAAAGGTCGAGCGTGTTGCGCGTGTAGGTTTCGAATGTGCGGATGCCGCGTTCGCAGAACATCAGGTTCGGATTTTCGTTGGCGAGGACGTATTCGCCCGCGAGCAGCCATTCCTCGATTCTCATCGAAAGTCCGCGCTTGAGCAGAACGGGTTTGCCGGTTTTGGCAGCGGCAATCAAAAGCTGGAAGTTCTGCGAATTGCGCGCGCCGATCTGGATGATGTCCGTGTATTCGGCCACCATTTCGGTGTGGTTTTCGGACAGCAATTCGGTGATGACGGCCAGTCCGGTGGCGCGCCGCGCCTTGTCGAGCAACTTCAGGCCCTTCTCGCCGAGTCCCTGGAATTCGTAGGGTGAGGTGCGCGGCTTGAACGCGCCGCCGCGCAGGAAGGTCGCTCCGGCGGCCTTCACCGCCTCGGCGGTGGCCAGCAGTTGTTTCTCGCTTTCGACCGAGCACGGCCCGGCCATGACGTGGAATTGTTTGCCGCCGATGACGTGTTCGCGGACGCGGATGGTGGAGTTGGCCGGATGCGCCTCACGGCTGACGAGTTTGTAGCGTTTCTGGATGGGCATGACGCTTTCGACCGCACGCGGGAACTGTGACACCAGCGTTTCGAGGTTGGCGTGGGTGAGTTCGTCGCCGATGGCGCCGATGACGGTGCGCGCCACGCCGCGCATGACGTGGGGGGTGTAGCCGAGTTTGCGGATTTCCTTGAGGACGGAGCGCTCTTCGTTCCTCGAAATCCGGGGTTTGAGCACGATGATCATGGTTTTTATGGGTTGGCCGAAGGTCGCAAAACTAAAACGCCGCAGGCGTTTGGCGACCTGCGGCGATTTGTTTGGTTAAAGTTTTATCGCAGCCGCAAGTGCGCGCCAACCGGGCTAAACCAATAAAAGAAATACTGGCTGCTGGCTGCGTTGTTCACTTGCTTGCTGTTCACGAAACCAAGGTAACAGGGCCGCACCCGCTGTCAAGCCAAGGAGGGAGCAATTGTAGCACAGATTGGCAATCTGCTGTATCGCCGAATGATATATCGCCGAATGATATTCGGCAGGGCGCCGTGATGATGAGAGCGTTGCGGATTGCCAATCCGCGACACGGCAGACTATCAGTCTGCGCTACGACGGCGTTATTCCTATTATCCCCGAACAAAATCAGACGTTGAATTTGAACAGCAACACGTCGCCGTCCTTGACGACGTAATCGCGGCCTTCGATGCGGTAGTGGCCGGTTTCGCGGGCGTGACCAACCGAGCCGCACTTCACCAGATCATCCCAGTTTACCGTCTCGGCCTTGATGAATCCGCGTTCAAAGTCGGTGTGAATGGTGCCAGCGGCCTTCACGGCCGTGTCGCCGGCGTGAATTGTCCAGGCACGGACCTCTTTTTCGTTGAAGGTGAAAAACGTCCGCAAGCCGAGCACGTGATACGCGGCCCGAATGAGCTGGCCGGCGCCGGATTCGGCCACGCCGAGTTCCTGCAAAAATTCCCCCGCCTCGTCCGGTGACAAATCAACGAGGTCACTTTCAATTTGCGCGCTGACAACGACGGCTTCGCACGCGAGATGAGTCTTCACGTGGTCACGCACCTTTTGGACAAAGGGATTTTGGCCGGCGGTGGCGAGGTCGCCTTCCTTGACGTTGCAGGCGAAGACGGTTGGCTTGTCGGTCAGGAGAAAGAAACCGCGCAGGATGATTTTTTCATCGGGCGAAAGGGGCAGCGCCAGCGTGTTGGCCGGCTTGCCCGTGTCCAGGTGGGCGCCAATTTTTTCCAGCAGGTGTTCCTCCAACTGCGCATGTTTGTCCGCGCGTTTCACGTCCTTGGCGATTTTTTCCCGCCGCTTTTTGACCGTTTCGATGTCGGCCAGCACCAGTTCGGTGGTGACGATTTCGATGTCGCGCACGGGATCCACGCTGCCCGTAACGTGCATGATGTCGGGGTCCTCGAAGCAGCGGACGACATGCAGGATGGCGTCCACCTCGCGGATATGGCTCAAAAACTTGTTGCCCAGGCCTTCGCCGTGCGACGAGCCTTTCACGAGGCCCGCAATGTCCACGAATTCAATCGTCGTGGGAATGAGGGTCTGGGTTTTCGCGATTTTTGCGAGCGGTTCGAGCCGCGGTTCCGGCACGGAGACGACGCCGAGGTTCGGCTCGATGGTGCAGAACGGGTAGTTCTCCGCCGGAGCCTTGTGCGAACGGGTGACGGCATTGAACAACGTGGATTTCCCGACGTTGGGCAGACCGACGATTCCGGCCTTGAGCATAATAAACTGTTCACCGCGGCGGCGCGGACACATGGAGGATTGCCCCGATGCCACAAAGGCACAAGGGTTTTTGTGTTCTCACATTTTATGCTTGGCCAACAGCCAAGCGATATGCACGCCATCATATAATCCCAGTCCGAGCAGGCAAACGCCTGAAAAGTGCTCCATGCGCAGCAGGGTATGTTCGCTGAACCGCCCCCGCCCGCGCGACACGCCGTAGCTGAGCGCACAGAACCACAAATTCGCGCCCAGCGCCACGCCAGTAATGCACGCCGCTTTGGCGGCGATGGTGTCGTCCACCCACTCGTAGGAGGTGAACCAGGCCTCGTGCGACATGAAGTAAGCGGTCAGCACGATCCAAAACAATAACACGCCCACGTTGCCCAGCACGCGCGAGAAGCCGATCATGAACGCCGAGTGCGGATGCAGTTTTTCGCCGATGCGTTCTTCAATCCGGCTGGCCGCCGCGCCGAATTGCGTGGGGGCGACCACCGTCTTCGCCGTAAGGAACCTCACGCCGAGAAACAGCATGAAGACGAAGGTGAACACCTCCATCGAGGCTTTGACCATGCGATTGCCGAAAAATGACGAAAACCCCGTGAACGCAATCGTGCAGTAAATCACATCCATCGTCGCCGCGCCGAGACCGATGAGCAACGCCCATTTGAAGCCACGCCGCGCGCCTTCGTTGATGATGGTGAGGTTGACCGGCCCGACGGGCATGGAAAGCAGCAGGCCGCTGAAGAAGCCGGTCAGGGCGGAGAGTAAAATGGGCTGGAGTTCCGGCATGGTTTATTGCGCCTCGTCCGGTTCGTCCTCGTCTTCCTCTTCAATTTCCCGGCGCCAGGCGCGCGAGATGCGCGGCCGCACAAATCCGTAAATCAAATACGCCGTGAAAAACAACGGCAGAATGAACACCAGAATTTTTTCCCGCAAAACGACCACACAGCCGACGAATAGGATCGCCACCAGTGTCTTGGTGAATGTCCGCGTCGCGCGCAAGTTAAGTGATTTGAAACTCGGATACCGCACCTGGCTGACCATCATCCACGACAGGAACAACATCAGCACCGGCAGCAGAAACCGCCATTTGCCCTTGGGAAAATCCTTTTCCTCCACCCACATGATGAAGAGCGTCAGCGACGCCACCAGGGCCGCCGCCGAGGGGATGGGAAAGCCGACAAATTCCTTGCCGCTGCCGCCCGGCTGCAGGGACAGCACATTGAACCGCGCCAGCCGGAAGGCGCCGCAAATCAGATAAATCGAGGCGATGAACCAGCCGAGTTCCGGATGTTCGGGAAACACATCGCGCAGCACGATGCGATGCACCAGAAACGCCGGAGCGACGCCGAACGAAATCAAGTCCGCCAGCGAATCGAATTCGCGCCCGAACGGGCTTTCCGCACCGCCCCAACGCGCCACGCGCCCGTCGAACAAATCGCAAACACACGCGAACAAAATGAATATGAGGGCGAGGTAAATCTGGCTGACAAAATTATCGCCCAACGGATCGGCTTCGACGATTTTGGTCAGCGCCACAAAACCGCAGAACAGATTGCCCGCCGTCAGCAGGTTCGGCAGAAAATAAATTTTCAGCCGGCTCTCGTCCGAATCGTCGGGTGGTGATTTTTGTGGAATGGACTCGCTCATAATTCAATCAAACGCGGCAATCACGGTTTCGCCGCCGATGACCTTGTCGCCGAGCTTCACTTTGATTTTGGCGCGGCGTGGCAGATAAACCTCCACCCGCGACCCAAATTGAATCAGGCTGATGCGTTCGCCGCGCTGGACGGTGTCGTTTTGGGCGATCCACGGCACGATGCGGCGCGCGATGAGGCCGGCGATGAGGCGCACGCCAATTTTCTCGCCCCGCGGCTCGGCGGCGTCCAGACCAATGAGCACGTTCTCGTTGAACTGCGCGGAATCGGTTTTCATCGCGCTGAGGTATTGACCGGGCGTGTGCTGGAAAAAAGCGACGCGGCCCATCACTGGCGCACATTGGACATGAACGTCAATCACGGAAAGAAAAATCGAAATGCGCTGGCATTCGCCACCCATGAATTCCGTCTCGGTCGTCGTGTCAATCACGTCCACTTTGCCGTGACCGGGCGCGATGACGAGGTCCGGGCCGGCCGGCACCATCGGATTCGGATCGCGGAAGAAATAAAAGGTGAAAACGGTGAACAGCACCCAAAGTCCGACAAGCGTCCAGATCAAATAATGTTGCAGCAAGAAAGTCCCGATAACTTTGGCCAGCAGCGCACCCACCAGCAGCGCGATCACCGCCGCACCGGCCAGACCGATAAGGCGCAAGGCGGCAAGCACGGCTTTTCCCGAGTGTTTCACGCGACCATGATAAAAATTTCGCGCACCACTTGCAATTCGGCATTTTCGGGGCAATTTGAACCTTGTTGCCCAGCGGCGACAAAACCAAACCAAAACGATTATGTCACTACACACTCCTGATCTGACCAAACAACCCCCGCGCAGTCCGCGCGTCCGCCTGGGCGGGTACGTGATTCTGCCGCGCTGCCTCGACAAGGGCCGGGCGGAAATCGCCGGCAAAAACGGCGATTACCATTACGGCTGCCCGCTCGACCAGCAATTTTTGACGTTCGCGGGCATTGACCCCGAGGCGTTGAAGAAGGAATTGAAGAAAAGCGACACCGAGGTCCTGGAATGGATCAATGCCCATGCGAAGCATAAACGCACCGCGCCGGAAATCGCCGCCTGGACGGCGTGGCAGGAACAGCGCGCGCCGGACAATCCGGATTCGCGTGAATTTTTCAACAGCCTGCACAAGAGCGGCGCGCCCAGGCGCACGGACATTGTGACCTGGTTTGACCTGCTGGATCTGGACGATTACGTGAGTTTCGGCGGCAAGGCTTGATGCATTGACGATATGCGATTGGCGATTTACGCGTTCTTCCACCATCACGACCTATCGCGTAAATCGTATATCGAAAATCGGGAATAAAGAGCCTCCTGATGTTGGTTCCTGCGGCTTTTCGAGCACATTCGAAAACGCAACCGATTTTTTGGAGTGCGGCGGGAAGCGAAGCGCCACGCCGCTTTGGAAGCTCTGTCCGCAGTCGAAAAGCGGTGTCGCCGCTGTGCTCCAGTCTTCGCTGCGCTTCGCCTCGGCAAGCTGCCACCGCAGTCCAAAATCCTCGCGTCTTGTAATGATTCTGACCTATTGCAGTGCAAAGAGGTTAAAAACTTCGCGCCTTTTGTGTTTTTAAGGAGTCGAAACGGCCGCCGCTGTTCCCATCGGCACAATGGCGGCCGCCTTGCAAGCCTCGATGCGTTCGATGCGATGCCGGCGTTTCGCGCCGTGCAACTCAAATTCCACCTCGTCGCCGACCTTGTTGTTGAGCAATGACTGCGCAACCGGCGAGAGATAGCTGATGACGCCCTTGTCCGGGTCGGAATCCCAAGCCCCGAGAATGGTGAACGTTTCCGGCTGGTTCGCGACCAAATCGGTGGCCTGCACAATCGTGCCGATGCTGACGACGTCGGTGCGCGCATTGGCAAAATCCGTGCCGCGGGCGCGGGTAAGCTGCGTTTCGAGTTCGTCCTTGTGGCGCATGAGCATTTTCTGCATTTCCTTCGCCGCCTTGAATTCGTGATTTTCGCTGAGGTCGCCATAACTGCGGGCGGTGGCGATTTCCCGGGAGTTGGCGGGAATTTTTTTCTGCACCAATTCCTGGTATTCGGCCTTGCGGCGTTCGAGACTTTCCCACGAAACCAGCATGGAGCTGTCCTGTTTGGACTGCTCGCCGGTGATGAGCGATTGGACAGCGGGATGGCTCTTGACGAGCCGCGCCAGGAGCGAACGCTTGTCCATGTCATCGAACACCGGCGACAGTTGCAGGGCGCGGGTAAGGTCTTTGACGACTTCGATGTCGGCAGACGCGGTCAACTCGGCGAGCAATTCGTGGTCGTCCAAGATGAATTCACGCAGGCGGTTCGAGCGTTTTTCGTTGAACTGGTCGCGTTCCATCGAGGTGAGCATGGCGCGAAAGACCTCCGGACCGAGAATGTCAGCATAGGCATCGTTGCGTTCGCGTCCGAGCCAGAGCAACAGTTCGCTGCCCGCTGTGTGCTGGTTGACCAGCCGAGCCAGCGTTTCCTTGAGCAACTCCATTTTGCCTTCCGAAATCAGCAAATTGGCAAACTCGCGGCACAATTTCGCGGAAACAAAATTCAACGAATTACGTAGCACTTCATGCCAGTGCTCGGGATTCGCAGCCTTGAACGACCCCAGCGCGTGGTGGTGTTTCGCGGCGGGAATTTGTTCCAGCACCGGACCGAATTTAATGTCCTGCGCCCAGATTTGGGCGGCGGTGATTTCGTCGGCCGCCGGTTGCACCCCGGCGATTTCGCGCAATTCGTCGCGCGCGAAAATGGCCTCCAGCGCGACCGACGGCTGCGTGCGTTGATACGACGCAATGTCCGTGTTCAACCCGGCGATGATTTCACCGGCGGCGGCCTGCTTGTCGGCCAGGTCCGGGGCGCTCTTCGACAATTCGCTGACAACGGCCACGCGCGCCTTCAAACCTTTCGCCGCGCGAAAATTCGTCATTAAGCGGTCCTGCAACGAAATTTCTTTGGCTTGATAGACGACCGGCTCGGTTTTTTTCAGCGGCACGATGAAGTGGCCGTCCTTTTTCATTTCGCGCCGCGCGGTTTCCCACCATTTCTTCCAATCGTCGCGAATGACATCCGGCACGAGCGCTTGCTGGATCTGGTCCGCCGTTGCCTTGCCGCCGTAGCTGTTCAGCACCAGCTTGATCAAATCGAGATGATGCGCGGCCAGCTGGCGCACGCCTTCCAGGTCGTTGGCCTTGCGCGCGAGAATGTGGTCCTTGGGAATCGGTTTGAGGCTTTCAACGGCGAAGCCCAAATCCATCGTGTGTCCCGGCTTGCCGGCAAAATCAATGGTGAACCGCGCAAAAACCGTGTCCACCGTTTTGATGCGCCCGAAGCCCCAACTGCGATGCATGCAGCACCCGCTTTCCGCCAGCAACGTCAGCGGTTCCACGTGCCGCCCTTCGATTTTTCCCGCCGCCGCCAATTTCTCGAATTCTTCTCTCATAAAAGCCTTTTAACTCGCGTCCCCAAAGTCGTATGGCATTATTAAAGTTGGTGAGCGGCCAAAAACCAAGACAAATCGCGGTGCGCGTTTTGCAACAACGACGTACCGGGGGCAAATTCATTGAAGATTTGCTAGAAAAAGCACTTGCCAGCGCAAAGCTTTCGCCCGCCGACCGCGGCCTTTGCCAGGAAATCACGTATGGTGTCGTTCGCTGGCAGGCAACACTGGACTGGCTCATCGCCCGCAAAACCGGCGGACGCGGGCAAAAGTCTGCCCTGCAGAATTTGTTACAGCTCGGCCTTTACCAGATTTTCTGGCTCGACCGCATTCCCGACCACGCGGCCGTCAATGAAACCGTCGAACTGGCCAGGCAGAATGGTTTTGGCGCCCAAGCCGGTTTTGTAAACGCTGTTTTACGCGGCTATTTGCGCGAAGCCGACGCGACCAAAAAATTGCTCGGCGAACTCAAAACCACGCAGCCGGCACTGGGCTGGTCGCATCCCGAATGGCTGGTGGCCCGCTGGCAACAGCGCTGGGGCCTCGAAAAAACCGCGTCGCTTTTGGAATGGAACAACACGCCGCCGAAAACCTTTGCCCGCGTCAACACGCTGAAATTTGGTAGGGCGGGCAGTCCTCTGCCCGCCGAACGCACGAAAGTAGAAAGCGGCGCGCACGGAGTGACGCGCCCTACCTTGAACAACGCCGGCGATTTGCTCACCCGCTGGCGTGACGAAAACGTGGAATACGATTTTGTCCGGCGCGACTGGCTGGAGGAAAACCTGGTCTTTGAGATGAAGTCGCATCCGTCACTATTGTCGCTGGCGAGTTTTAGCGACGGCTGGTTTTACATTCAAGACCCCGGCACGCTGCTCGCCGTTTGCAAACTCGGACCGCAGCCCGGCGAAACGATTTTGGATTTCTGCGCCGCGCCCGGCGGCAAAACGACGTTCATCGCGCAGTTGATGAACAACCAGGGCCGCATCGTCGCGCAGGATGTTTCCGAGGAACGGCTGAAATGGATTCAGGAAAATTGTGCGCGGCTCGGTGTGACGTGCGTCGAAACCGTTTTACCCTCAACCCTCAACCTTCAACCCTCAACCAGCTTTGACCGCGTACTGGTGGACGCGCCGTGCTCGAACACCGGCGTGATGCGCCGCCGCGTGGATTTGCGCTGGCGGATTCAGCCGGAAGAAATCGAGCGCCTCCGTACCGTGCAACTGGATTTGCTCAAACAAGCCGCGATAGAGGTGAAACCCGGCGGTGTTCTGGTCTATAGCACGTGCAGCCTGGAACCGGAAGAAAACGGCGAAGTGGTGAAACAGTTTTTGCACGAACACGCCGATTTCAAATTGGAATACGAATGTGAGTTGCTCCCGTTTGTGGACAACGTGGATGGCGCATACGTGGCGCGGATGAAAAAAGGGTAGCACCCGCGTCTCGCGGGTCAAATTCGGCGTCCCGCCGAATTTCGTCGCAGAACTCTGATACGCTGTTTTCGTGCAGTTGTCCCGCTGTTGTCCCTCATCCACTGTTTCCGGCGGGACGCCGGGAACAACAGGCCGGAGGCCTGTGCCACCTTTTACATCCCCATGATCTGGTAGCCGCAATCCACGTAAAGCACCTGGCCGGTGATGGCTGCCGCGCCGTCGCTGGCAAGAAATACTCCGGTCGCGCCGAGTTCGTCGGGCAGCACATTGCGCTTGAGCGGCGCGTGAACTTCGTAATGTTTGATCATTTCATTGAAACCGCTGATGCCGCGCGCGGCCAGCGTGTTGACCGGGCCGGCGCTGATGCAATTGACACGGATTTTTTTCGGGCCGAGATCGTAGGCGAGATAGCGTGTGCTGGCTTCGAGCGCGGCCTTGGCCACGCCCATGACGTTGTAATGCGGCACGACTTTTTCCGCGCCGTAATAACTCATGGCGATGATGCTGCCGCCGTCGGGCATGAGCGGCGCGGCGGCGCGCGAGAGTGCGACGAGTGAATAGGCGCTCACGTCATGGGCAATGTGAAACGCCTCGCGGCTGGTGTTCATGAATTCCCCTTCGAGCGCGGTCTTGGGCGCGAACGCCACCGAGTGCAAGAGCAAATGCAGCTTGCCGAATTTTTCGCCGACGGTTTTGAAGACGCCGGCAATTTCCTCGTCCTTCGTCACGTCGCACGGCAGGATGAGCGTGTCCGCGCCAAACTCGCCGGCGAGTTCCGCGACGGTTTCCTTGACGCGCTCGCCCTGATACGTGAACGCGAGTTTTGCGCCTTCGCGCGCCCACGCCTTCGCGATGGCCCAGGCAATGGAGCGCTGGTTGGCGACACCAAAGACGATTCCGAGTTTTCCGTCGAGTAATGGCATAAATTAACCGTTAAAATGTTAGACTGGCAAAATTCCGCTTAACCAAGGAATAAGATAAATTGACCTCCGCGTCCAGCCTCGACTCACATCGGCGTGGCGGTTAAGTTGACCGCACATGGATGCAAATTGGATTATCGAGGGTTTGATCAGCTATTTGGGGCTGATTGTGCTGCTGACGTTTCACGAATTCGGCCATGCGTGGACGGCGGAAAAGTGCGGCGACGACACGGCGCGGCTGCAAGGCCGCTGTTCGCTCAATCCCATTGTTCACATTGACCCGATTGGCACGGTCGTGCTGCCGTTGCTGATGATTTTTCTCTCGCCGGGCATCAGCCGGTTCTTGATCGGCTGGGCGAAACCGGTGCCGGTGAATCCTCACAATCTGCGAAATCCGCGGGTGGATGACATCCTGGTTTCCATGGCCGGCCCGGCGATGAACCTGTTGCTGGCCGTCGGGTTGGTGGCCCTGGCACGCGCCGGGGTGTTGTTCCATCTGGGAGATGCCGCGGAGTTATTCCTGCAAATGGCTGCACTCAGCCTGCTGCTGTGCTTTTTCAATCTCATTCCGATTCCGCCTCTGGACGGCTCGCACGTGCTGCGAAATCTGACCGGCATGAGTTACGAAACCTATTACCAGTTCGCGCGGTTCGGGTTCATCGCGGTGATTATTGTGCTGCAAGTTCCCCAGGTGCGTCTGGCGCTGAGCGTTGCCGTCAATGGAACGCTCGTGTTGCTGGGAACGATTTTCGGCATCCCGATGCAATGAACCGCCAAAAAATTCCGCATGAAATTCGATTCAGCAAAGGAAACGGACACGCCGGAAAAGCCAGATGCTGAATTTGATTTGCCGGTCGAGGGTTTCACCGGCACTCCTGAGGAAATCGAGCGCCAATGGTTCGAGAAGGTTTACAAAGGCCGCGGCGATTCGATGCCGCAACTGACCTGGCGCGCGGTGCTCATGGGTTCGGTTCTCGGCGGCGTCCTTTCGCTCACCAATCTTTACATCGGGTTGAAATCCGGCTGGGGCATGGGCGTGGCCATCACCGCCTGCATCCTGTCTTACGCCATTTGGACGACCTTCGTCAAAATCGGCCTCGCCAAAATACCGATGACCATTCTCGAAAACAACTGCATGCAATCCACGGCCAGTTCGGCGGGTTACTCGACCGGCGGCACGCTGATCTCGGCGTTTGCGGCGTTCATCATGTTGAACGGCCACGCGCTCTCGGTTCCGCTTACGCTTGCTTGGGTTTTCTTTCTGGCCATCCTCGGTGTGACGATGGCCGTGCCGATGAAAAAACAGATGATCAACATCGAGCAGCTCCGTTTTCCCAGCGGTGTGGCGGCGGCGGAAACCTTGCGCGCGCTTCACTCGCACGGCGCAAAAGGCATGCGCGCGGCCAAAGCGCTCGGAATCGCGGGACTGCTCGCGGCCATTGATAATTTCTGGCACGACGGTTTCGCGGCGGTCGTGCGGCTCGCGCCGTTTTCCAGCGATGCGCTGGTCACCAAGTTTAATGGAATCGTTTTTGGTCCGACCTGGATGGGCCGGACGGTGATGTTCAGTTGGGAGCCGATTTTCATCGCTTCCGGGGCGATCATGGGCATGCGTGTTTGCATCAGCATACTCATTGGCAGCATCGTGTGCTGGATGGGGTTTATTCCCGCTTTGCAACACGCCGGCCTCATCACCGGCTCCGGTTTCCGCGAATGCGTGCAATGGGCGCTCTGGCCGGGCGTGTCGTGCATGGTCTTCGCCAGCCTGCTGAATTTCATTTTGCAATGGCGTATTTCACTCCGGGCATTTCTTGATCTCGGCAAAATGTTTTCGCAGAAATCAAACTTTGCCGGCGAAATGGAAGCCATCGAAACGCCGATGTCCTGGTTTGCCGCCGGACAACTTGTTTCGCTCATCGCGCTGGCCTTGCTGGCGCACGCCTCATTCGGAATGCCGTATTGGCAAAGCCTCGTCGCTGTGATTCTGTCGTTCGCGCTCGCGCTCGCGGCCTGCCGCATCACCGGCGAGACTGACACCACGCCCATCGGCCCGCTGGGCAAGGTCACCCAGCTCGCGTTCGGCGCGCTCAATCCCGGCAACATGAACGTGAACCTGATGAGCGCCAACATCACCGCTGGCGCCGCCGGTTCGTCCGCCGATCTCCTGACCGATTTGAAAAGCGGCTACCTGCTCGGCGCGAATCCGCGTAAACAATTCATTGCGCAGTTCGCAGGAATTTTCATCGGCACCGTCGTCAGCGTCTTTGCGTTTACGCTCATCGTTGACAAACCTGAAGTCATCGGGTCGGACCAGTTCCCCGCGCCTGCTGCGCAGACCTGGGCCGCCGTCGCCCAGGCCTTGAGCAAGGGTTTCGAAGCGCTGGCACCAGTGAAAATCTGGAGCATCGTCATCGGCGGCGCGGTGGGAATCGTGTTCGCCATCCTGCCGGTGATTTTTCCCAAACAGGAGAAATATCTGCCGTCCGCGTCCGGTTTCGGCCTCGCGTGGATTTTTCAATGGTATTACGGCGTGCTGTTTTTCATGGGCGCGGTCATCGCCTGGTGGTTCGCGAAAAAATCACCAGCGAAGGCGGAGGAATTCACATTTCCCGTGGCGTCCGGAGTGATGGCCGGCGGCGCGTTGATGGGCGTGGCGATCATTTTCTGGCAGAACGGCGGCGAAATGCTCCACAAGTTTTTCAGCCATTGAAGTTATTTCCCATCCGAACGGAGTGCGCCCGTCCCCGGGCGCAGCAACGTGGAAAGAAAGGGTGGCATGGATTCTTCGAGGGCGTTGGAAATGCCCGCGTAGCTGCGCCCGGGACGGGCGCACCCCAGTGCATCGTCCGCACGCTGGTGAAATTTCTGGCGACGAGGTGAAAAGCCGGAAAACGGTTACGAAGCTTTGCCGCCTATCCTCATATCAGGCGGCGTGCTTCTCATGCAAATGCTGCCTCCGAACTGCGAGATAACCAAAAAGCCAAGCGAGCAATGCCGTGCATAACATCGTATAGAGAAAACGGTTATACTGCTGATATGCCGCCAATCCGAACCGCACAACATAAACAAGCACGGCGATGAGTTGGTAAGCTACTGCTGCTGCCATGCCCGTGACGACACCCCACTTCCAAGTCGGGTGATGCGCTCTGCTCGCAAGAAAGGCTGTGACAGATAGCAAAAGCAAGCCAACGACCTTGTCGCTCGTCATGTGAATGACCCAATGCAACCGACTGGTCAATTCATCATCCTTTGGCTGATCTGGAAATAATCGCCAACCGAGCACACTGACACCCCAGGACACCAAAAAGCAAACGCCGCCGTAGAGGAGCGCGACTCGAATCAACTTTGCGTTGTTACTCTTCATAGCGTGCAACAGATGATGGACGACTGGTTTTGCAGTCTATCCTTTTTGTGTTTGTGCGCATGTTTCGCATTTAAGTTTCTGTCCAGCACGCTGTTGGATTTATGTTTTCGGCCTTGCCCGCACCAGCCAAGGCGGCCCCAGGATGCCGGAAACTCTGGTTTGCTTTGGCCACCCTATTTCGGTCGCCTGTGGCTGTCCAGAATGATTTTGGAGCCCAGAGCCATCAGGCTTTTACTCGTAGGAGACGAGGTAACGAGTCTCAAACTAAATCCTGCAAAATTCGAGACTCCTCACGTCGTCTCCGACAAACTTATTTCCCTTCCGCCGCCGACAGGTCGCGATATTTGTAAAACGTCGCGACGAGGCTGAACAGGATCGCCACGACGAACGTCATGCCGGCGTAAAGCAAAAAGCGGTTCGTGCTGACCGACGCGGCGTGGTCGCTGGCGCTGGCAAAGAGTTTGGTCACCGCCACGACGAGCAGGTCGCCAAAGGCGATGGTCAGCAGCCAGAAACTCATGACGAGGCTCTTCATTTCCGGCGCGGCTTCGCGGAAGGCAAATTCCAGCCCGGTCGTTGAAAGCAAAACCTCGGCGGCGGTCAAAATGAGATAGGGCACGGTCTGCCACAGCACACTCAATTGCGCGCCGGCTTCGAGGCGTGCCTGAAGCAGTGCCACGACCAGGAACGATGCTGCTCCCAGAAACATTCCATACGACATCCGCCGCAGCGGCGCGGCGAACCGGCCGATGTGCGGATAAATCCCCAGCGTAAACAGCGGCACGAGCATCATCACGATCAGCGGATTCATGGATTGCATCTGCTCCGCGCCGATGTCCAGGCCAAGGATTCGGGTCGGAACCATTTTCTCACCCTGCAAAACCCACGTGGAATTGCACTGGTCAAACAGCGACCAGAACGGCGGGATGAGCGCAAAGACGAGCAGGATGGGCAGGACGGATTTCGCCGCGTCAATCTCCTTTTCGCTGAACCGGCCGCGCGCAGCGTCCCAGAAACTTCCTCGTTGTCCGGCAGGGCCGACCTGCTGGCCGGCCTCGGCGCGTGGCAGCGCGCCGCCACCAGTGTTTTTCCGGTTCGCGAGCGCGTAAAAAAGCACCTTGAAAAAACCGGCGCTTTTCGTTTCCCGGCTCGGCGGCACGCGAACATAATGCTTCGTGCCCAGCCAGAAAATGAATGTCGCGATAGCCATCAAAATTCCCGGCACCCCAAACGCGAGGCCATAGCCGTGCCGGTCCTTGACCCACGGAACGACGAGGAACGAAAAAAAAGAACCGATGTTGATGGACCAATAAAATGCGCCGTAGGCTTTTTGCAGCAAATGTGACTGTTCCGGCTTGAACTGGTCGCCCACGAACGCCGACACACAGGGCTTGATGCCGCCGGAGCCAAAGGCGATCAGCGCCATGCCGGTGTATAGCAGCAGCAGTTTGCCGTGAACCGTGCCGGCCAGGTCGCTGCACGCCAGCACGCCGTGACCCGCGCAGTAAAACAGCGACACCCAGAGGATGGTGTGGTAGCGGCCGATGATTTTGTCCGAGAGCCACGCGCCGAACAGCGGCATGAAATAGTTCGCGAAGACGAACAGGTGAATGATTTCCGTGGAGGCATCGGCGTCCTGCCCGAGACCACCCTTGAGCACCGCGCCGGTGATGTACCCGGCGAGAATGCTTCGCATGCCGTAGTAGCTGAAGCGCTCGCACGCCTCGTTCCCGACAATGAATTTGATCTGGCGCGGCCAGCAGCTTTCGACATTTTTTCCTTCAGACGATGACATGCGTAATAATGTGCGTCAGCCTATGCCAACCGGCCGTCCAATAAAAGTCCGATTGCCTGTCCCCGGCGGGGTTGCCTTGCTTTTGTTGCTGGAAAGCCCATCCTGTCTCACATCGTAAAATATTTTTGCAATCCGGGACAAACTTCTTAGTCTTGCCGTGTGAATGCTTCCGGGCAGGGCCGAAAGAAATCAGACGGGAACAACGCAGCCAGCACCGTAGCGCAGGCGTCTTCGCCTGCGAGTTTCCGCACCGTCCCGGTGCCGGAACCGGGAATGCGTAACATATCAACTGGAGAAACCGGCGGCGGGACGCCGCCCGAACCCGCAGCCGCGACGGCTGCGCTACAAGATTCCTGCAACCACAATCCGCTCGTGGCTGGATTCCATTTTCGTGGTGTTCTGCCGCATTTAAAGAAGGAAGGGGGCACCTATTTCGTCACCTTCCGGCAAGCGAGCGCGCTGCCAAAGGAGGTCTTGCTTCGATTCAAACATGAGCGCGATGCCATCCTTCAGCAGGCGTTGGCCGCCAAACGCCCTCTGACCTGGCATGAGCAGGAGGAATTGTTTCGTTGGTATTCCAGCCGGGTTGACAAATACCTCGATGCCGGCCACGGCACCTGTCACCTGAGCAATCCCGAACTCGCCAGCCTGGTCGCCGGAGCGGTTCAGTTCTTTGACGGCCAGCGTTATGAGTTGTGCGCGTGGGTGGTGATGCCCAATCACGTCCACGTCGTCGTGCGGCCACTGCCCGGCCACTCATTGAGCGACATCCTGCACAGTTGGAAATCTTTCACCGCGCACGAGATTAATAAACGTCTGCCGGCGAAAGTCGCTTCCTTCTGGCAAAGCGAATCCTATGAACATCTCATCCGGGACGATGAAGATCTGCATCGCTGCTGCCAGTACACACTGATGAACCCGGTCAATGCCGGGCTTTGTGCCCGCCCGGAAGATTGGAAATGGAGCAGCGCTCATGTAGCGCAGCCGTCCCCGGCTGCGGGTTCGTGCCGCGTCTCGCGGCGCGAAGGAAAGCCGGGCGCAGACGCCCGGTGAACTCGCAGGCGATGACGCCTGCGCTACGTGAGCATCGTACGCGAATTTATTTCGCCCCGGACTTCTCCACGCCAATCTTCTTCAGGAACGGCTCAATCGAGCGCGGCCGACCAAGAAACTTCTCGATGGAGACATTGATGTCGCGCGAATCGCCGACCTGATAAATCTCCCGGCGCATCCGCATCCCCGCCGTCTGGTCGAAGAAGCCGTCCGGCGAGTTTTCGAATACCGTCGCCATGTCCGCCGCAATGGCATCCGCCCAGGCGTAGCCGTAATAACCCGCCCCGTAGCCGATGATGTGGCCGAAGTAAGCCACAAATGCCGTGTCCGGCGGCACGGGCAGGGACACTTCGCTCAAAACTTTGTTCGACAACGGCAAAACCTCGTCGGCGTTGGTCGCGTGAATTTGCGTGTGCAGCGCCAAATCCATCAGGCCGAACGAAAGTTGCCGGCGGTAAAAAGTCCCCTCCGTCGCCAGCCGCGAGGCTTTGAGTTGATTCAGGATTTCCTGCGGAATTTTTTTGTTCGGGTCGCGGTAATCCGCCGCAAAGCTGTCCAAAACCTTCTTGTCCCACGGCCAGTTTTCCAGCATCTGCGACGGCGCCTCGACGAAATCCTGCGGCACGCTGGTGCCGGAGAAACGTGAATATTTCGCCTGTGTCAGAATGGTGTGCATCGCGTGGCCGAATTCATGGAAGATCGTTACCACCTCGTCATGCGACATGAGCGACGGTTTGTCGGGCTGGGGCGGCGGGAAATTGCAGACGAGCGCGCAGACTGGCCGTTGGTATTTTCCGTCGGGCAAAAGTTTTCCCTCGGTGATGCCGAATTGCGCGAAGTGATTGTATTTGCCGTCGCGCGGAAACATGTCGAGGTAAAACAGCCCCAGCGGCTGGCCGGTCTTCGCGTCGGACACGGTGTAGAGCTGCAAATCGCCGATCCATTTGTAAGGTGGTTCAACACGCTCGAATTTCAAATCAAAAATATGCTGATAAATCGCGAACAGCCCCTCCAGCACGCGTTCGTACGGGAAATAGACCCGCAATTGCTCGGCGTCCACGTTGTACTTCGTCTTTTTCAATTCGTTGGCGAAATAGCGCCAGTCCCAAACGTAGATTTTCGCGTTCGGGTCGCCGGTCTCCTTGATTTTCATTTGACGGAACTCCTCCAGCTCCGCGTTGAATTTTGGTTGCAGGCCCTTTTCAAGATTTTGCTCAAAGGCGATTGCGGTTGCGGCATTCTTCACCATGCGAACTTCCGTGGCGTAATCGGCGTAACTGGCGTAACCCAGCCGGTGGGCAATTTCATCCCGCAGAACCAAAATTTTCTGCAACAGCGGAATGTTCTCGTCCCGCGCGAGATTGCACTGCGCGACGATCATGCGCTTGCGCGTGTCCTCGCGCTTCGCGTTGTCCTCCATCATGATGTAATGGAAGGTGATGTTCGCCATCAAGGTGTATTCGTCCGGACCGGTCTTGATGCCTTCCTGCGCCAGAAACTCCCCGGGCACGCCCTCGAGTTCCGACTTGGTGAACGTAAGTGGCTGTTTCGCCTTGGTGACGTTGTTCTGAAAATCCGTTTCCAACGCCGTCAGTTGTTTGCGCAATTTTTCAACTTCATCGCGTTGCTCCTTCGGCAAATCCAGACCGGCCCGGCGATAATCGCGCAGGGTCTCGTCGAAAAGTTTTTTGTTCTCCCCGGCCAGTTGTGGCTTAGTGCCCGCGTAGGCTTTCACGGCCGCGTAAACATCCTCGCGGTAATCAGTGCCCACCGACCACTCGTCGAGTTGCTTGATGGCGTCCGTCGCCGCATCGCGCACGGCGGCGTTGGTGCTCGTCTGCTGGATCAAATCCAGCCGGTTTGCAGGCGTTTGAATCGCATAGCCAATGTCATCGAGCGCCCGGATCGCGTTGGTGAAATTGACTTCGCCGGGCTTGAGTCGGCCGATGCGGTCCAGCGCGGCATTGCCGGCGGTGATGACATTCGTGGCCGTGGCAGCGACTTCCTCCGGGGTCGTCTCAAACGCTGGCACCGTGACGATCTCGTTGAACTTTTCCGCCTTTTTCTGAAATTCCCCGAGCGAACCCGTCGGGATCGGTTTGGGTTTCGGAACACTCGAACAACCGGCGACCGCCAGAACGAGAATGAAGAGCCAGTAATATTTCAAATACATGCTGCTAAAGCTAGCGGCAGTGGCAACCGCCAATCAAGCCGATTTGCTTTAATGGCTCGCAATTTTAATCCGCAATCCGCAATCTGAAATCCGAAATCTGAAATGCCGCTGCTCGAAATCAAAAATCTTAAAATGGACTTCGGCACGGGCGCGGATGCGCTGCGCGCCGTGGACGGCGTGTCGCTCGCCATCGGCGCGGGCGAAACCGTCTGTCTGGTCGGCGAAAGCGGCTGCGGCAAGAGCGTAACCGCGCTTTCCATCGCGCAACTGGTGCCGACGCCACCGGCCAATTACGTCGGCGGAGAGATTTTATTGAATGGCCGCGATGTGCTGAAAATGTCGAATGCCGAGTTGCGCAACATCCGCGGCGGCGTGGTGAGCTACGTTTTTCAGGAACCGGGCGCGTCGCTGAACCCCGTTTTCCGCATTGGCAACCAGATCAAGGAATCGCTGAAACTGCATCGGACGCTCGGAGCACCGGCCTCCGGCACGGCGCGTACCAACGAAACCAACACGCCGTGCCAGAGGCCGGCGCTCCAAAATTACGATGACGAGGTCATCCGCCTGCTGAAACTCGTCGGGATTCCCGCGCCGGAATCGCGCATCAAGAATTATCCGTTCGAGCTGTCCGGCGGCATGCAGCAGCGCGTGATGATTGCCATGGCCCTGGCCAGCGAACCGAAACTGCTTGTGGCCGACGAGCCAACCACCGCACTCGACGTGACCATCCAGGCGCAGATTCTGGAACTGCTCCACGATCTCAAGCAGCGGCTGGGCATGGCGATTCTGCTCATCACCCACAACCTCGGAATCGTGGGCGACATGGCCGACCGCGTGGCCGTGATGTATGCCGGGCAGATTGTCGAGCTGTCGCCTGCGAAGGAGCTGTTGCGCCAGCCACTGCATCCTTACACCAAGGCGCTGATGAATTCCGTGCCGAAACTGCACGGCGATGCCAACCGCCTTTCTGCCATTCCCGGCAACGTGCCGCGGATTGGCAATTTCCCGCCCGGCTGCCGTTTCGCGCCGCGCTGCCCGATGGTCAAGCCGGAATGCTCGGGAAAAATCCCCGAACTGCTCGAAGTCGAACCCGGACGTTTCGTGAGATGTCCGTTTTGGAAAAATGAATGCTGAATTCAGATTACGTCAACGATTGCCAGAAGGCGGGCGTGAATACATTAACTGGGTATAAAGATTGCGCTCCTACGGAGCTTCATTTTGAATCTTGGCATTGAATGAGCTCGCTGCTCGAAGTCAAAAATCTGAAGGTGCATTTCCCGGTGAAACCCGGGTTGTTCAGCCGCGTTCACGAATTCGTGAAGGCGGTGGACGACGTGAGCTTTTCCATCGAGCCGGGCGAAACGCTCGGTCTGGTCGGCGAAAGCGGCTGCGGCAAGACGACGCTGGGCCGCGCCATCGTCCGGCTGGTTGAGCCGACATCCGGCAGTGTTTTGCTCAACGGTGAGGACATCACGCGGATGAGTGGTTCGGAATTGCGCGCGCGGCGGCGGAAGTTCCAGATGATTTTCCAGGACCCCTACGGCTCACTGAATCCGCGCATGACGGTCGAGCAAATCGTCGGCGAGGCGCTGGACATCCACCAATTGACCGACAGTAAATCCGCGCGGCAAAAGCGAATTGCTGAATTGTTGAACGCGGTCGGTCTCGACACGGTCTATGCGCAGCGTTATCCGCATGAGTTTAGCGGTGGCCAGCGCCAGCGCATCGGTATTGCGCGTGCGCTGGCAGTCGAGCCGGAACTGATCATCTGTGACGAACCCGTGAGCGCGCTGGATGTTTCCGTGCAGGCGCAGATCATCAATCTGCTCCAGGATTTACAACAGCAACGTGGGATCGCGTATCTCTTCATCGCGCACGACCTTGCGGTGATCGAACACATCAGCCGCCGCGTGATGGTGATGTATCTTGGCAAAATCGTCGAAACGGCCGAAGCGAAAGCGCTCATTCGTACGCCGCAACATCCCTACACCCAGGCACTGATCTCCGCCATTCCGGAAGTGGACCCGGAGACAAAACGGAAGCGAATCATCCTGCCGGGTGACGTGCCGTCGCCGATCCATCCACCGTCGGGTTGTCCGTTTCATCCGCGCTGCCCGATTGCTGAGGCGCGCTGCAAAACGGATGTTCCGCCGCTGCGTGAAATTTCATCCAGCCATCGGGCTGCATGTCATCTGGCAAAGCAGTATTAACGTTTTAGCCACCCTTTTCGAAGCATACGCGCGGCTCTGTAACAAATTTAGACACCAAAACCAAAAAAACCGTGATTGTCGTGTGTACAACTGGTTTTATCTCATTATGTAATAATATGAGACACTATTTGGGGCATTTATGTAAATAATTAAGACATGAATTTAGATTTCTATATTATGTGCCGAGACATGACGATAAGATACGACTGGCATCAGTATTCTGTCGGAACTGCGCCATTGTCCGTTTAACACTGCAAAAAGGTGCAATTCCAAGCAATTTTACGCGCTCAACAATAAAGACTAAATGCCCAAGTCATTTTCGTAAAGGAAGTTAACTGTTGTTCTGCCATACTTACCCCATTTAATTTGCAACGTGTTTAACGGATTTACTTCCACATCAACGAGTTGCGATAGAATTATTTTCCGCGAATAACAATGATTGTATGCCACAACAATGGTGGCATGCAAGTTGCTTTGAGACACCAAGTGTATCAGACTAAGACAGTAAACTGGAAATATCTGAAATCAATAAGCGATAGTAAGGGAGGCTGGTGAAGCAAGATAAAAGGGCATAACTCAAACGGTTAAATTGAGCACAAAGTCTATGTTAAACAAAATCAACAAGGCAGTGTTGGGCGTGCTGGTAGTCGGCAGCTTGGCCATGTCAGCGCACGCACAGAACGACGTTTATGCCGTTCAGTTCAACACGGGCGACAACGGTTTCGGCGTCATCAATCTGATGAACGGCGACTTCACCCAAATTGCCGATCTGGGCTCGACGCTTTACAATGACATTGCTTACGCGCCGGACGGGACCTTGTATGGCCTGGCCAACAATGGTGCGTCCCTGGTGACGTTTGACAGCACGACCGGCGACGTCACTCCAGTGGCATCACTGGGCGGCTCCGGCATTGAATCCATCGCTTTCAATCCGAACAACGGCGCGTTGTTCGGCGCCTCCGAGAGCGGCCTTTACACCATTGATCCGACCACCGGGCAGGCATCGTATATTGGTGATTTTGGCAGTCCTTACGGCTGCAACCTGTGGCAGAACATCCGTTTTGACTCCGATGGCAACCTCTACTTGAGCAATACCGGCGACGGCAGTGGCACGGATATTTACCAGATCAACACCACCACCGGCAGCGCGACCTTTGAAGGGGAGGTCGACGGCTACTCGGACCTGATCCTCGAAAATGGCAGCCAGTACATGTATGGGGTCAGCATTCCCTCCATCAATGGCGCCGATGCGCAGCCGGTACTGGTTTCCTTCAACTTGGGCAGCTTTGTGGCTGGCGGAACCAACGCCGATGGCAGTATCAATCAGATCTCAGTCACCATGGTGGGTTCCGGCGCCGACTTTCCCGTCAACTTCAATTTCTCAGGCAACGTCCCCAACCCCCTCCCGGTGAACATTCCCGACGCCAGCACCGTTTCAATCGCCGCCACGTCGAATGGTCCGGCCATTACACTGTCCGGCAGTCCCGACCAGACTTACGTGCTCGAGGCTTCATTCAACATGCATAACTGGATGGCCATTAGTACGAATCGGACCGATGCCAACGGGCTTTTCACGTTCGTTGACACAAATGCATCGGGTAATCCAAGCCGTTTTTATCGCGGTTTTGCCCCCGCACAAGCACCGTAATCACGAATCGACAAACCGGTTCTAAAATGAACGGGTCTTCCATAGTTGCCGATTCGGATCTGCCGCTTAATACGCCGCCGGATGTGCCGGAGGTTTCCCGGCATCATCTGCAAACCGTCAATCAGGCGGGCGGGGACATTGGTCAAACCAAGCCGAAACGCTCCCTATACATCCTTTGCATTGATGACGACCCGCAGGTCGGGGAACTCCTGAATGATTGTCTCACGCACCTCGGTCATCGGGTGATGGTGGCCTCTGGCGGAAAAGAAGGGATAGAAATGTTCCGCACCGCCACGCTGAAAAACCAGCCTTACGAAGTGGTCGTAACCGACATGCGCATGCCGGATATTGATGGCCGCCAAGTGGCCCGGACGATCAAGGCTGAATCCCCAAACACGCCGATCATTATGTTGACCGGCTGGGGCGCGATTATTAGGGATGACGGAGATACCACTCCGGGAGTGGATGTCGTGGTCAACAAACCGCCGCATATGCAGGAACTGAACGAATTGCTCCTCCGGATGGCCACGCCGACGTAAAAAAGGTTGAAGGCTGAAACGCCCGCTTTCTTAGAGCATGGAGCGGGCGATGGGAATCGAACCCACGTTTCGTTTCCGCAATGCTAACTATAGCGAAATAAAGCAATAAAGACAGGGTGAAATGCTATTGACATAGGTGGACGTTAGCAGTATAATTAGCAGCACTATGGCAAGCATACATCGTCGTCCTGATTCTCAATACTGGCACGCGGCTTATTTTGGGCCGGATGGCCGCCGGATTCTCCGCAGCACCAAACAGCAAGACCGCCAATCCGCTTTGGCCGTGGCAATGGAATACGAGCGGGCTTCCAAACTCGCCCGGCGCGGGGAACTGGTGGAAGCCCAAGCCCGCGAAGTCCTGAAGGACATAATGAAGCGGGCGGACATGGGCGAAACCCTGCAAAGCGTGTCCATCAAATCGTATTTCGACACTTGGCTTGCCAGCAAACGGGCGCGGAAGGCCAAAGCCACGGGGGATCGCTACGGTGGGGCCGTGGCTGAATTTCTGAAAACGCTGGGCAACCGCGCCGCCAAGCCCCTTACCAGCCTTACAGCGGCGGACGTGGAACGTTTTTTAAGTCATCGCATGGGCTTGGGGCTTGCGCCCGTAACCGTCGGCTTGGACGGGAAAGTTATTCGCACGGCGTTGAACGCGGCCCGGCGCCAAGGTTTGATTCCTTCCAATCCCGCCGAAGCCGTGGAACTGCCGGAAGGCGAAAGCGTGGAACGCGGCACGTTCACGCCGGCGGAAGTGAAGATGATGGTGGACACGGCGGACGGCGAATGGAAGCTGCTTATCCTGTTCGCTTATTTCACCGGGGCGCGGCTGGGCGATTGCTGCCGGATGCAATGGAAAGGCGTGGACTTGGGCGAAGGAACGCTGACTTACACGCAAACCAAGACCGGCGCGAAAGTGACCATTCCACTTCACCCCGACTTGCTGGCGCGATTGAACAAGCTGGCGGGGACAGACAAGGCGGAAGTGTTCATCCTGCCGCACATGGCGAATTTGCGGCCCGGCGGACGGCATGGGCTTTCCGAAGGCTTCAAACGCATCGCGCGGAAGACGGGCTTGGATTTGCAGACGGTGAAGGGTGCGGGGAAACGGATGATTTCCAAGCGCACATTCCACGCCTTGCGCCACAGCTTCACATCCGCGCTGGCCAATCAAAACGTATCGTCTGAATTGCGGATGAAACTTACCGGCCACAAGACGGAAGGCGAACATCAAAAATACACGCACCACGAAATGGACAATCTCCGCGCCGCCGTCAAAAAAATCCCGTCGCTTGGCTGATTTGAACGTAATTGACAACGGCAAACCTCTGTGATACCATCTTGATACTGAAATGCCGCGCAAAGTGCGACAACTGATTGCCGACTTGGAAAAAGCCGGTTTTGTGAACCGGGGTGGCAAGGGCAGCCATCGGAACTACATTCATCCGACCGGGGCGCGTGTCACCATTAGCGGACAGCCCGGTTACGATGCCCAGCCCTATCAGGAACGGCAAGTGCGGCGGCAGATTGAGGAAAGCCAAAAATGAAAAACAACGAATTGAAAGCCAAGTCCGCCCGTTACATGAAAATCGTGGAATGGAGCGGTGAAGACGGCTGTTTTGTCGGCAGCGCGCCGCCGCTGATTGGACCATGCTGTCACGGCAAGGACGAAGCCAGAGTCTATGCCGAATTGTGTCAGATCGTGGAAGAATGGATCGAAGTTTTGGAAGGCGACGGCCACGCCCTGCCCGAACCGCTGGCCGCGAAAAAATTCAGCGGCAAGTTTGTGTTACGCGTGGAACCAGCCTTGCACCGCCGCCTTGCCGCCAAAGCCCTTGCCGCCGGGGAAAGCCTTAACAGCTATTGCACCAAGACACTTGTGAAAGCGTGAAGGCCGGTGTCAAAAAACTGCCGCCGATTCATCCGGGGGAAATTCTCCGCGAAGAATTTATGAAGCCGCGCGACCTTTCGCAAAACGCGCTGGCGCGGGCATTGAATGTCCCGCCGCGCCGAATCAATGAAATCGTCATGGAAAAGCGCGGCATCACGGCGGACACCGCCTTGCGGCTGGCGCGGTATTATGGCACCAGTGCGGAACTGTGGACGGGCTTGCAGGCTGATTACGATTTGCGCTAGGCGCGTCACGAAAAGGCGCGAACCATTGAACGCGACGTTGAACCGCTGGCCGCGTTGCAACCGGCAATGGCATGAATCATGGCGCACAAATGCAAAGACACGCTGATTGCCGTGCCCGAATTGCGGATAAAACTCACCGGCCACAAAACCGAAGCCGTCCATCGCAGCTACATTCACCACGAACTTGAAGAACTCCGCGCCGCCGTGGAGAAAATCCCCGCGCTCAATTCAAAATGAAAACCGCGCCGAAAATTCCAGAGATATTAAAATTCCCCGTGTCACTCGACTTGTTTCTTCGATACACAGCCGGCGGCAAATACAAGGGCGACAGATTAAAGAAACATCGCAAGTTCATGGCAGAGAACGTGCAATTTCACCGTTACATGATCGAAGGCCGCCAACAAGGTAAGAGGCTCTCCGCCTCCGCTCCACTTCCCCCCGCACGCCGACCACCGACCGAAGCCATAAAATTCAGGCCATCCATTCAAAAGATGATCCATGCGGAGTGAAACAAGTTGATTTTTTGCTAAACCTCATCGCTTCATATTCTCCGGCAACATTCCGCTCAGCCGACCCAACCGCCGGCAGTGCATTCGCAGCGGGTGATTCTGTTTTTCAACCAGCTTAAGGTGTCGTTTCGGTGGCTAGGCCCACTTTGGTGATGTCGAGTTGCTGGAGCACGTCCAGCACGTTGATCATGTTCTGGTAATCCACATCGTCCGAGCCCTTCACCACCACGCTTACTCCCGGGTCCTCGGCCTTCATCTGTTGCAAGTCAGTTTTCAGCACGGGGATAGTGACCGGGGTATCGTTCAAATACGTCTGTCCCTTCGCATCCACCACGATATGGTTGATCTTCGGTTTCTTGTCAGTCTTGGGCGGCGGTTTGCCGGAGGGCAGCGTCATCTCCAGATTGTTCATCATCTGCGGCGTCGTGATGATGAAGATGACCAGAAGCACGAACACCAAGTCCAGCAACGGCGTGATGTTCAGTTCGTTCAGGGTACTGTGATGGGAACTGGAGGTCTTTTTCATTGCAACATCGGTTCGGTTTCCCCCTGCACGTCAAACCGGATGATCACGCGCGGCGGGAAATTCGTCGGCGGCGAATGGTCAAGGCGGCTGACGGCGGCGAAAACCTTTCTCACGGACTCGTCCCATTTCGGGTCGCCGGAGCCTTTTCTCCAGACCGGGTCGCTGACATCGCCCGCGCGGTTGACCGCCACTTCCACCTCGGCCACATAATTGTCATCCGCGAGGTTGTCCGGCCGGTTCCATTTCGACCGCAACGCGTATTCCAGGTACCCCTTGTAAATCTGCACCGCATCGGAGCTGGTCTCGACCGCCTTGCCACCCTCGAACTCAAACGACGGCAGTTCCGCCGCCGGTGGCACCACGGTTGGCAGTTCCGCCGCCGGTGGCGGTGCGGCCCTGGCTTCCTCCACCTCCTTGGGTTTTTCCACCACCTTGGGCGTTTCCACTTTCGGCGACTCGACCTTCGGTTTTTCCGGTTCCTTGGGTTTCTCCGGCGGCTTCTCCTTCACCATCTCGACCGCGATTTTTTTCATCTGTTTGCCCAGCAACCCCTGCCGCGCCGCAAAATAAAACAGCACCAACACGATGAGGGTGTGAAAGATGAACGAGATGAGCAGGTTCACCTTCGACGAGTTGCGTTTTTTGCGCGTCTGGCTTTGCGGCAGCATGGTCTATTTCTGGTTGGCCGCCTCGGTGGCTAGGTCCACCTTTGGAATGTTCGCCTGCTGGCAGACCTCCAACACGGCGCGGATCTGTTTATACTTGGTCTGGCTGTCGCCGCGCACGATCACGTTCAAGTCCGGATCATCCATGCGCAGACCAATCAGGGTCTGCAACATCTCGGTTACGTCCATCTGCCTTTTGTTCAGATACATCACACCGTCGGCTTGCACCGTAATGTAATTGGCCTTGCGCGGCGGGTCTTTCAACCGCTTGGCGGCGGCGGGCAACTTCAAATCCAGGTCATTCACCGGCGGGATGGTGGTGATGATGAAGATCACCAGCAGCACGAACGCCAGATCCAGCAGCGGAGTGATGTTCAACTCCGTCAGTGAATGATGTGCTGTTTTCGAACACTTTTTCATCGTTCAACCAGCGCGGGGGGTTCCTCGCTCTTCAATGCGCCGACGATCCGGTCGGCCAGCACTTCGTTGGCATTTCGGATTTCCTCGGCCAAGGGACGGTGGTCCACATAGACGTGCTCAATCTGGTTGGCGTAACGGCTGGCGAATCCGTCAAGTTCCTGCGTAATGGCGCGGATGGTGGTCACCATGAAGTTGTAGGCGAACATGGCGGGAATCGCGACGAGCAAGCCGGTGACCGTGGCCACCAATGCCGCCGCCACACCGGGCGCCATGGCCGTCAGGGTGGCCGCCCGGCTTTCGGCAATGCCCGCGAAGGTGGACATGACGCCCCAGACCGTGCCCAACAATCCGATGAACGGCCCGCCCGCCACCGCCGTGGACAATACAATCATCCCTTTCTCCAACGCCATCGCCTCTCCGCCGGAGGCCTCCTCCAGGATCACTTTCACCGCCTCAAACGAGGCCATGCTGACCTTGGTCTCGGCGGACCGGGCAAGGTAATCGGTGTTGGTATGTTCCCCGCCGTTTGGGGGAATCAACCTGGCGATGGCTTGTACCTGCACCGGGTTGTTTTTCAATTGATACGCCAGTTCGTCCGCGCCACGGATGTAAAGCTGGTAGGCGGGCGCGCCGTCGAATTCCTCGCCCTTGCGCTGGATATCCAGCGGGTCGCGCGTGGAGTTATAGGCGGCAAAGAATTTTTTGGTCGCCTTCCGCGCAATCATCAACTGGCGGAACTTGGTGATGATGATGGTCCAACTGAACAGCGACAGTATCAGCAGCACGAGGACCGTGATCTTGCCTTCGGTGGTGGCATTCTGGATGGCATACACCGCCGCGTTGGCGGCGAACATTGGATGGATAAACATGGGGGTCATAAATGGCTGCTAGAGGTTTGGTTTTGGGATAAGTGTTTTGGCGGCAACAAGACGGTCACGCGGCCCTTCTTTTGGATCATGGCTACCGCTTTGCCTTTTTTCTTCTTGTCATCGTCATCGGTGGCAGTCGTTTCATCTTTGGCAGGAGTGGCGGAATTTTCACTGGCCATTCCCTGGCTGGCCACATCGGCCGCTGTACCTTGCTCCATACTGTTCTGGCCGCCGCTGACCTGGTCGTTTGAAAACAACGAAGCGCCACTTGTGTCGCCGGTAGCATCAACACCTTGGAGCCCAATAATTTGGCTGTCCCCAAGACTGGGCGCGGTGGCATCGACTTTGCCGCCAGCCACGAGATCGACATTGATTGTGTGATCGGAGGCTACATTTGCATCGCCTTCGGTAAATATGTTTCCCGTAATGTCACCGGAAGCCTTCATAGTTATTGCGCCGGCAGCGATCACACCCGAGCCCGTGGCCGTAATATCCTGGTTGTTGGATGTTCTCACCAGAGTGCCGTCAGACAAATTGAGGGCGTTGACAAACGGGTTTACATACTTGTCAACCACGAACTGAAGGCCAGCGGGGATGCTTTGCAAGGTGTCGCCGGCTTGGATTTCCGCTGGCGTCAGACTGGTCGCCAACTCGATCTGGTTTCCATTCTTGTCAAGCACGGCCTGAAGACCGCTGGGGAGGTTTTGCAAAGTATCGCCGGCGAGGATCTCCTCTGGAGTCAGGCTGTAAGCCAATTGTTGCAATTCATAACCCGCAAACACGTCCACCGCACTGTTTCCCGGGTTGCCATTGAGAACCTTTTGCAGGGCCAGCGCGGCCTTCATCTTGCCGGTAAGCGCCCAATTGAACATGTTTGCCAGGGCTTTTTGGTTGACCGGCAAACTAAAAAGAGTGGTTGATTCAGGAAGCGGAGGTCCGTTCAAAAGAAGTTGGAGGATGCCGCCGGCTCCGGCATTGACGCTGCCGTTGGGAGATTCAACCAGAATACTGCCGGGCTGGGTGTACGAAACATCCATGATGCCGCTGCCCGGAATTTCCGAGTGGAAAGATGCAACCGTTTGGTCGGGACCAGCCCGATAAGAATAGAAATCCACAAATCCGGAACCGCCATTCCCCGCATCGATATTGCCATTCCTGGACACCACGGTTACGGAACCGCCCAGCGTTCCGGAACTGTTGTCACTGGTCTGGCGTGTGTCATAAACAGCAATTCGGGAGCCATTCACCTCGATGTTTCCGTCGGCATAAACAGCCACATTGCCTTGGTCCGTCGAAAAAATGCCGCGGGGATCAGTAGTGTTGGCGGAAAAAACCGGCGAGCCGACATTGATGTTTCCGCCCGCATTGATGTAGATGTTCCCTCCATATAATGAAGCAATCATTGTGGAAAACATGTCCAAATTACCGCTGACCGTTACCAAGATACTTGCGGCACCGGCGGCGATCAGAGGATATGACTTCTTCGGCTGGCCATTGGCGTCGGAGATCGACCGGTAATTCTTGTCCAAAAAGTAATACGTGTCATACGACGCTCCCAGAGTCTGGATGCCGCCAGAGGTTCCCAAATCTATGTTGTGAGCGTTAACGTTGAATTGCCCGCCGCCACCGAGGAAGTAGCCGGATCCAGTATCGTATGGAACGACGCCGAGTTGGGTGTACGTGCCCGCCAAGGCAGTGGCAGTGGCGACGTCCAGCACGGAAACGTTGTGGGTTAGAACCGGGGTTCCGTCAGAATTATATTGGGGCACGCCATCTTTATAACTCTGGATGGTCATGTTTTGCAGCAGCCCCATCAGCGTGCCGATATCCACGGAAGCTCCGTTGAGCACGATGTTTTGATAGGTCAATTTTCCCGTGGTCTTGTCATAGAAAAAACTCGCGGCCAGCGTGGCCGCCGTCAGTCCTGACAGACCGGCCGGCAGCGGATTATTATTATCAACAAATAACTGGGAAAGCATGGACAAATCGGGGGCTTGAGAGCCGGAGGGCAAATCAATGGTGGTGAACGTGCTGCGGTTGAGGATGTCGCCCGTCACATAAATGCTGGTAACTCCGGGACGAACCGTGGCCGTGCCCAGACTGCCGTCGGCTTCCCGAACCGTAACGACATCGCTTTCGCTGGGGTCCGAGGACAGGTTCATTCCCTGGAACCGGCTGTTAATCATGTCACCTCCCACCGTGATTTGCGCCGCTTCGGGCGCACTGAGGAGGACATCGTTCATATTGCCGGAAATGTTCAGGGCAATAAGCGTGGGGCTGGTGCTGTGAATCGGTGTTTGCGCATGGTCATTCGCTCCGAACACGTCCGCGCCGGGTGCAAAAGAATAATATTTCTGGTAACCGCTGTCCGAAACAATCAGATCGTAAATATCCAGAGACGCGTCCTGGGCTTGATACTGACCCGTCAAATCCCCGGTGGTGGAATCCCCGGTAGTGGTAATGGTCAGGCTTCCCTGCGGAGAGGGAAACAAAATCAACTCGCCCAATTTGGTTAATTGGCTGCTGTAGGTCCCGGTGAGCTCGACTCCACCTGCGCCCGCCACGATGTTTAGAATAGGCGCGTAAATGAAGGGCATGTCGTCAACTCGCGGAGGATCGGAAGCGTTGGCCCCCAGCCCCGTTCCCAGCGTGACCGAGTTGCCGGCGTTCAAATTGACATAGGCGTCCGAGGCGTAATCAAATTTATGATAGGCCTTGCTCGATACCGCCGACCCGACATTGTTGAAAAACCCGTTGGGGTTGCGGACTTCCTGCAAAAAGATGTTGTTGGCGGCATCAACCGTCCAACCGCCCGAAATGAGGCTTAACGCCAGTTTGTTGTTCGCGGTACCGGCGTTGCCGGTGGAGGCAGGGTCGGTTCCGGTGTAAACGGGATTCAAAACATAATTGCCACTGGCATCTGTGACCGGGTTGCCATTCTTGTCCATCTGCACACCGGCATAAATCGTCCCGGTTCCGTTGGCCACGGCGTAATGTCCGGTCACATTGCCGCCGGCAATGATGGTTACATCACCGGTCAAACCGCTGTCCTGCTCGGCAAAAGTCCCGGTGCCCGCATCACTGCTGTCGTTGCCGGAAGGCAGAAAACTGGTCACATTGCCGCCCGCGGTGATTTTCACGTTGCCTCCGCCGGAGGTGCTGATGCCGCCAACGCCCTTGTTATCAATTACGTAATAGGGGTCACCCGACGCAGAAGAGTTGTAAGAGTACCCGTAATCGTAGGTGCCGGTGTTGACATCCCCTTTCAATGCCCAGGCCGAGACGGCACCCCCGCCAGTCGTACGCACAAATCCGGAGCCAACCTGAATATCCTGGCCGGCAGTTAGATCAATGGTTCCCGCGAAGGTTTCGATGGACCCGCTGCCGCTCGCGGGCACCAGGTTGCCATTGACCAGAACCGGCGTCCCGCTTGAATCGCGGACGACATCCCCGAGAAAAATTGAGCCGTTTCCAGGTTGAACCGAATTATTGACGAAATCATATCCAGCTTTGAGGGTGACCGCCCAAGTGTTGATGATGTGATCGGCGGAATAGGTGATGAGCGAGCCGTCAACAAAGGTGATGTTGCCGCCCGCCAGCAACGTGAGCAGGCCATCTGTTTTATAACCTGTCGAGGTGTACAAATCCCAGATGATTCCCCCGTTTAAATTGGGGACAAAGGTGCCGCCCGTCACAAGGCCATTCCCGACATAAATATTGCCTGAGGCGTCCAGCTCAATATTGGCGTTGATGTTTTGAAACTCGTGGTTCACATCCACGTACAACACGCCGGGATCGCTGGTGTCACTGATTGTGCCCAGCACGATGTCCAGCGGATCGAGCGAAAAAACACCTTTCTTCCATCCCGACTGTGCTCCCGCGTTGATAGCCGAATTGAGGGACAGAATGCTCGGCGCGCTGATTTCGACTCTGCCGCCATTACCGCCATGGCTGCCGCCGCTTACGTCAATCTGGCTGCCGGCTGCGTCGCTGAAATTGTTTTCGGATTTCAGCGTCACATCGCCGCCAGCGCTGGCAGCAGGCGAATTGTCACCTTTGGCGGCGATTTGGGAATCCGCACCCAGCGTCAGTTGATCGGAAGCAACCAGTTCGATGACGCCATTATGATTTTTCACGGAGTCGGCCTGAATGAAACCGTTTTGGTTCACCACCCTGGCGTTCAGGGCAATCGTTCCACCGTCGGCGATGAGTTTGCCTTCGTTGTCCACCGACCCGCTGGGCAGCGTGACCTGCATGCTCATGCCACGGCCATCAGGACGATCACTCAACAGCACGGTTTGTCCCGCCGCGAGGCCAACGGTGCCGCCAGGCGCCTTAATGCTGCCGTGGTTTTCAATCTGATCGGCAATCAAAAATGCTGAGCCGCCCCGGCCGATATTGATCTGCCCGTAATTGACAATGCTCGCCAGGGGCGGCGGGCCGTTGAATTCCCAACCGCCGCCGGAATTTTGCGGCGGGATGCAATTCGCGGTGGAAACGACCAGACCGGCGGCGCTCACGAACGAGTTGGGTCCGAAATAAAAGCCGGAGTTGTTGAGCAGTACCACGATGCCGTTGGCCTGCAGGCTCCCGTAAATTTGCGATGGATTCTGGTCATTGATGCGGTTCCAGACGATGGAGGTGGAAGAGGGTTGTTGAAAAATGGTTGTCTCGCCGGCGGCGATGTTGAAACTCTGCCAGTTCAGGGAGGCGTTCCGGGAAGTGGTGATCGTAAGTTGCGAACCATTGACGGTAGTGGTGGCGGAACCACCAGCAACGGTCATGCCCGTTGGGTTGGCCATTACGTTCCCGGCGATATTGAACATTATAACTACGGCAACCAGCCGGCGGAACATGAGATGGCGACATAGTGTTCGCATAACAATCCTAATTTTTAAGTTTAGAACAATCGCGCGCGACCGTACGTTACAAGTTGGTGACATGTTGTTGGTCATGGCATTAAAATTGGGCTCCAATGCCGAAATAGACGTGAATGCTGTCGGATTCCCCGGCATGACTGATCAAGGGCCAGGCGACCGTCAATCGCCCGTCCATGTGACTGCCGATATTGGCCGTCACGGCCCAACCCGCACCACAATATGATTCATGACTGCCACCGCCGGACGGCGACTGTTCCAGCAAATATATCCTGCCATAGTCCAGAAATACCGAGCCGCGCACCCAGCAGGGTTCTTCGTGTCCCTCATTGCCGATCATGCCGATGTTCACGAGGGGCGTCTGCGGTTCGATGGAGAAACGCCAGCCGGTGTCGCCATAGGCCTGGCCATCCTGATAGCCACGCACACCCGCCGTGCCACCCATGGCATATTGTTCATTGCTGATCAGCGCACCATCGGCCCACTGGCCGTCGGCATGCAGCTTCACCGACCAGTCCTTGTAAATCGTCTGGATGCGATTGGCGCCCGCCTGCAGGGTGACGTAAGCCGCGCGGGCGTTGGTCGTATAGGAGGCCCGGGAAAAATTCGCGTCTGTATCATTGGGAAAAACATCCGGCAGGTTGAAATTGGCCTGGGCGTTGAAAAAGGTGGTTCCCAAAGTGTCGGGAGCGGAAGCGCTCAACCCGACATTCAAGGGCAAATAATCCACCACCGTCTGCCGAACCGGCTGCTGCATCGTGTAAAGTAAATTGCCAAACTTGACCGACGATTGGCCATTGGAGGTGGTGATTAACTCATAAAAAAGGTCGGCGTTGGCGCTTCCGGCCTGATAATGTTTGTCATCCGCGCCAAATGTGAGCGTGGAGACCAGCTTGCCCAAGGCCGGCAAGGGCAGGGAAAGTTTGAAGCCCAATCCTTCATTCAGAGTGACATTCTCACCCGCCGCCCGATGACCAAGGGCCACCAGATTTGTGGGATTCCCGTCCGGAGTGGAACCGGTAATTACGCTGGGTGGCCCCATTTGAACGCCCGTATCCGAGGTCGAACGACTGGCGTAAATCGTCAGGTCCGGTCGTCCGGTTGGCGGAGGCATTTGAAACTGGTGGGTGACTTCGTTGTAACCAAAGCTGCCGGGATTGGCGGTCACCTGCCGTTCCACCGAATTGTAACCACCGAGCGGCAGGCGATAATACGCGCTGTAATTGGCAACCAACGGATCATCGAAGGGAGAGGCATTATATGGGTCGCTATTTTTGAAATAATTGGGCGTGAAACCATATTGGATTCCGGCCTGGTGATCGAGGTCCCATAGGTTGTCGTATTGGGCGTTGAAATTCACACGCAGGTCGGGCGTGCCGGGCGTGCCCGAGTTGTTGAGCTCCAGCCGCGCGTGCAAGGGCAACTGGTCCTTGACCTTGAGCGTGAGCTCGCTGGTTTCCGGCTCCGGGCCGGGGCCGATGACGGGATAAATCTGACGGTCGCGGCTGGCATTGGCGTTGTCCAGTTCGCGCTGCAGGACTTGCGAGTTGAGCAGCATGTTCGTTTGCAGACTCGGCAGGGAGCGCATCACGTTGTTGGAACTGTAATAGCGGTTGCCGGTGACGCTGATGGCAGCAAGCCGGCCTTCAGTAACCTTCACTTTCACCGTGGCGTTGGTAAGTTTCTGTTGGGGCAGGCCGACGGACACGGTGACGTAACCGCGTTCGCGATACGCCTTCTGCAGTTCAATCATCGCCGCGCGGATCCCTTCAAAGCTGGTGTTGGTGCCGAAGGCGCCGTCCACGTTGGTGATGACCCGGGACATGGCCTCCGGCGGCAGAACGGTATTGCCCGTGACCAGATATTTCTCCACGTCAAACCTCGGCCCGGCGTTCGTTGAAACCACGTGAACCCGGGTGTCGTTATCTTGGGCTTTCAACTCGGCCAGCTTCTGGAGCAGGACGGCGCGCGCCTGAGCCATCGCTTCGGGACCGGCTGCCGTCTGGTTGCTCGTGGCAAATGGAATGGCATTGGTGGTGACGGCGAACGTGGCCGGGGTCACTTGCGGCAAAACCGGTTCGGCAGCCGACAAGTTCGTGTTGACTTGTGCCTGGTTGCCGGAACTGACGTAACGACTGCCAGACACCCAAATTTGGGGAAACGCCATCGGAAAAACGCTCATCGTAACCGTGCCGTTGGTAATTTGCTGCTGCGCGATGGCGATGCTCATCGTGGGATAGCCCTGGTTGCGGTATTCCAATTGCAAGTCTGAGGCCGCTTTCACAATCTCGTCCAGACTGACGTTCGTGCCGGTGTACCTGGAAAAGATGCGAGTCAGGATGTTCGTGGCAAGCAACGTGTTGCTTTTGACGGCATAGGCCCGGACGTTAAAGTGAGGAGCGGCGTTGCTCTCCGCCGGGGCCGTCGGACTGGATTGGGCCGGCACAACGATTGAATTCGTCTGTGCGATTGCCGGTGAAATAAAATTCAAGATGAACAGGGCGAGCAGGATGCCGACCCGTGCCACACACTTCGGAAGATTTTTTTGGGATTGGGGCGGGCGGCTTCGGCGCAAGTTCTGCTGCCGCCATTCACTGGGCGTCACACCAAAACGTTTTTTGAACATCACATTGAAAAGGCCGAGGTGCTGGTAGCCGCTGTCGTAGGCGACGTTGATGATTTTGTCGTCCGAGTTGGTGAGCAACTGCCGCGCATGCAGCAGCCGCAATTCAATCTGCCGCGCGCGGAACGGCACACCGAACTCCTCGCGGAATAAGCGGCTGAAATGGCGTTCGCTGCAATTGAGCTGCCCGGCCAGGTCGCGCAACGAACATTGAGACAGTTCAGCCTCCGGCATCTGGCCGACCAGTTGCCGGAAACGCTCATGCAGCCGGCCGCCCTCGGCGGATTCCATCGCCGGCGCCGGCAGCAGACCGGTGATGGCGTTCGCCCAAAGTTGCAACAGCCCGCACCGCATAGGCAGACCCTCCCGCTGTGTTTGCTCCACCAGCCGCGTGAACCTTTGCGCCAGCGGCTCGGCGGCGGTGAAGATGGAAACCTGTGACGTCAGGTTGTTGGGAGCCACTTCGAGTTGATGCCATTCCGCGACCGTGAGCAGGCCGTTGAGGTACTGCGGCTGGACGCTGAAAAACTGCAATTTGAGCGGACCGAGCTGGCTGGCCCGCAGCACTCCGTTGCTGCTGTTGCTCGTCAGCAGGCCGTCCCCCACGGAAAGCTGGCGAGCAGCGGCACTCGGTTGCAGCCAGTAACCGACGCCCTCGGCTACCCGCACCATGAACCATTCATGATGGCGGGGAGTCCATTCGCCCGAAGGGCGCAAGGTCAGTTCCTGCAGCAGGAGATGTCGCTCAATGGTCACTGGCGACAAGATTGAAGACAGCTTGTGACTATTGTGCGTCAACCTTGCGACAATTTTGAAACGATAAATTTCATTTATCGGACAAAAGCGGTCAAAAGAGACACTTGGCGGACATGGGACGCCTGTTAATCTTGGAATGTCACGGTCGGCTGTTGGGAACGCCTCCAATTTTCAAGCGGCTCAAGTCTTTCTTACCAATTGCCAAACAGGCCGCGTTTTGGTTAAATTGGATGCATGGGGAAAACAATTGTAATTCTGTGTCTTTCCTTGTTTGCCGCCGGTTGTGCATCCGACCAAACAACACCCGGCAAAGTAGCTTCCGGCGATGTATTTTTTTTGGCCGCGCCACCCCCGGACGGCGCGCGTGTCGGATGGACTTCATTTAACGATCATCTGACCCGGCATTACGCTGACGATGCCATGGCGCACATGAGACAGGATGCGGCCGGGAAAGGCGCAAACGTGGTGGTCTTGCTGGGAGTTGATCCGCCCAACATCACAGACCGTTTCGGACAATTCGAAGTTTACGGTTATCTCGCCACGGTTTATGTCTGGGCCGACTTGTATTATTGCCCGGGGCTGACCAACTCTCCGGCCAGGGAAACGCCGCATGATAAAGCCCCGCTGGTCCAACTCGTCTCCGCCCGCTCCGCTCCATTATTCTCCACGTTGTTAACCACCACTGGCACCAGGGAGCAATTCGTCTCAACCGCCGAACAGTTGAAATAGAAGGGCGCTGGTGTCTGAACGTACACCAGCGCCGGTGGGGACCATCTCGAACCAGCAGCGGTAGGAATGCCAACTTGCGGGTTTACTAAATCACAGCCCATTTCTTTCGTCAAAGGCGGCACGGAAACAAGCCGGTGACATTTTGGAAAACTACGAAGGCGCTACCGCCGCAAGAAAATTCTCGACCGGTTGCAACACGGCTTCGGGGGGATTTGATTCAGCGAATTTCGCTTCACGTCGGCTGACTTCAGCTTTGGAAACCTGGTGGGGCGAGCGTTCCCTCGAGCCGTCAACAATTTTGAACCCGGATCGCCGGGAGTCTCGCCCCACCAAAAGGCCCCAGTCACGTCATCAATTCCATTTGCCGCGGCGTGAGCAGCCACACCAGTTTCGCACAACGGCCATACAACAGGAATTCCGCCTCCAATTTGCACAAACCGCCTTTTTTGAAATCAATTTCCAGGCTGGTATTGCCGGCAGCCAGCAGTGCAATTAGTTTGCCCAGGTACGGCTCGTGGCCGACCAGCAGGACGTTCTTCGGTTCGGGACGAAACTGGTTCAACTGTTGAATCAACAATCGGGGATTGCCAGCGGGAGTCAGGTCTTCGGAGAAGGCCAGTTTTTTCCGCAATTTAAAGTTCTTGGCGATGATCTCGGCGGTCTGTTTCGCCCGCAAGAACGGGCTGGAGAGAATCAGGTCGAAAGACAGCTCCAGTTTCACCATTGCCTTGACGGTGGTGCGCAGGCGGTTTTTCCCCCTGGCGGTGAGGGGCCGCTCGGAATCCGGTTCGAAACCGGCCACTCCCGGTTCAGCGGCGATGCCGTGGCGAAGCAGGTAGAAATTCATGAGCCTTTATTTTTCGCTTTTGGGTTGGTTGCCTGAGTCCGGATGGTGGCCAGAAACGCCGCAACCTGCCGGCCGCGTTTACATAGATTTGGATCAACATCTGGCGCCAGCGCACCAACTCTTTTTTCAACCGGCGGGCCGACGCAGCGTTGACTTCTTTCTTTTGCACGAATTTGTCCAACGCCGCCAGCAATACTTCCATGTCTTGGATGTCACCCATCATACATTGGTAAGCGCGCATGGCGCGGCGATGATCCTCCGTGAGAGCGGGCATCAAGGGCGCCAGCGCCTCGACCATGTAACGGAAGTGTTTGAACGCAATCCGCGTGCGGTGGATGGTCTTGGTGTCGTCGGCCCGCACGTGCCGGCACAATTGTGCGACCCGGGCAAAGGCCTGGTTGATGGCGCGCTGGACAATCGCAAAAGCCTGTTCGCGAGGAATCCGTTTGTGCTGGAGCCGGATCTCCTTTTCAAATGCCACCAGACTCCTGCCCAAACGCTTCGTCTTGATATGTTTGACGGCTTTGCGCGTTGTCCGGGTAAAACGGGCCTTGCGGGCCCGCAGCCAGTCGTAAAATGCGTGCGCGTCCGGAAAAGTGCCCGCCATTCGCCCTACGTAACCCAGTTGGACCTGTGTGTCGCGGAGCTGGTCGAAGGTGTCCAGGTGCCGCTTGAGTGCGCGGCGGAATTTCTTGATGTCATGTTCGGGGATGAACGCGCCGAGCAGTTCGATGGTTGAGAGGAGCCGGCGGATTTCCACCCGCACGTCATGCACCGCGTCATCGGAGAACCGTTCCCGGCAGCGCTTGAGCCGTTTGCGATAACGCCGCCACTGCGTGTGCAACGAATCGCCAAGATGCTTCAGCACATCGGCGGTTTGGACGGGTGCAATGTCTGACTGGCTTTGTCGGTGCATAACGTGATTCATCAAATGCTTTGACTTGGAATGACTCCTCTCGTCGCTTTCAAAGAATCAAACCGCCCGCAGGATAGGTTCGCTTTTGCCGACGGAAAGTTACAATTAAGTGACAAATCTTGCCAAGCGCGCAAACTCATGGCTTTTGGCCTTCGGCCAGCTTGGTTCCAAACGGCCGCCACGTTTGAAGCCGCTGTGGGGGATGCTCGATTAAATCGAAATCTGATTCATTCGTCGCCCTGTTATTTCATCTCAGAAAAAAATCCGGTCGTCTAGTTCCTCCACGCGTACCCGAAGACCGATAGCGGTCCACCGGGGTTGGTCCCTCGTTTCGTACTCGGTGTTGATATAGTGGTCGTCACGCTAATCCTGGGCTTCTGCGTCCAAAAATTGGCCTCAAGAAAGAAAAAACTCTCCGATGCCACCAGCATCCTTCTGATCCCTTTGGGCAAAGATTGAAAATCGGGGTACGTCGTGATTATTGATTTCATAATACGCTTTTCTCCTCTTTTGACTGTTGGACGTATCGTGCTCTAAAAAGTTCAATCGAGCCAGTTACGTTCGCGTTACGCCGGCTTGGGACCTGCCAATCCTATCTTGGCAGTCGCACCCAAACCCGAACCGGTTCCAGCCACCCGCCAAAAACCAGGTGACCTGAATCCGTTGCCGGCATCTGACGTTGCCGCGCCTTCCTTTTCCGGCCAAAAACCAACAAATGATTGAACACCTTGCTACCGAACCTTTCCAATCAGGGGTGGTGGTAATCTAATTGTAACAATTTGGCCGTTTCCAAAAGTGATTTTTTACCCTAAAATTCCAAGCAACACATTTAGCTATGGTCAAAGATAAAATTATCAGCAAGCCGAACAAGTTGTTTGAATTTTCTGGCGACAAACAAGCTGTGGATTTGCTCTTTGAGTTGGGCCTGATTGACGAGTTTTCCATCCGCCATCCGCCCGGCAAGACAACCGTGCAGGCTATAACCAGAGACCTTCCAACCCACTACGTAATCGCCACGCGTTCTGCCAGGGACCTCGAGGCTGAAGAAAACGGCTATTGGGTTCTTTGCATACCAAAAAGCCAATATTCGGAGGAGGAAATTAACGATCACATGCAGGCCATCGTGGCCCGGTTTCAGTCCCAAGGAATGGCGGTTGAAACCATAATCCCGATGTTCCCACTATCATCGGATATGACCAACCGAGCGGTTACCGTATGAAACAATATTTATCTACAGTCCTCGCATTAGTATGCACCGTGTTGGTCATATCTCTTATCGTGATGAAACGGGGTGATAATGCACAGCATGAAAATGATGCCGGTGCGATTGCCGGTTTTTCGAACCAGTTGACTTCGGCGCAGGGACAAATCGCTTCTTGTAATGGAACGATTCTCACATTATCCAACAGACTCGATGAAAGCCTGTCTGCGTCATTGACGCTTTCAAACCATCTGATTGAAGCCGAATCCACCATTGTTCTCGACACGAAACAAATCACCAACCTGAACCGGCATGTCGCAGAGATGGAATCGGAAAATCAAACTTTAGGCCGGCGCGTCATGGATTTGACCAACCAAGTGGCCGGCCTCACGAGCCAAATTGCTTTGACCGAGGCCAGTCTGAATCAGGCAAATAAAGACTATGCACTCCTGGAAAATCGTTTACGCAGAGACGTGGCCGAGCGGATTGTTGTGGAACGAAAATTTAACAATCTTTCGGAACTGCAGGCTCAAATGCAGAAATTAAAGAAGAATCCAGCCGATGTGATTTCCTCCGAGAGCATATATGCGGGTTTGGGTGTGGAGGTGAAATCGAACGGCACGTTCCATGTCATTTCCCCGGACTGATGCAGATCTCCTCGTTCGCATCGCCGTCCTCGAGTTCGTATTGGATCAAGGCGGCGGACAGGAGAATTCCGTCACGTTGGAAGAGCGCTATTACGCGCAACCCTTCGGTTTGCCGTGAAAACGCTAAAACCACGTCCGGGATTTTGTCTGCACTCACTGCCTGGTGCGAATGGATTCTATCGTTCGCTCAAGATGGTAAACGTGCCGGAGCACAACAAGGAGCCTTTACTCTACTTCGAGCAGTGATTAAATATGCCTACGAGCAGGGAATTCGGAGCAAGTGCTTGACCGAAAAGAACTGAAGATCTTTTCGTCGGTGAAGTTAAGCCACGCACATGCACCTCTGATTGTGGGCGATTCGGGATTCATCGCTTGACGGCCAAAAGGGTTTCTGCCACTGCTCTGGCCCGCCAGGGTCGAATGACCATGAACATACCAGCCATCACAAAACGGGAGCCGTTGGCGGTGGAGGCCGGCGTGTCCAAGCTGGCCCGCGTGGAGTTTGCGCGGCATCCGTATCCCGCCTTACTGAAGGAGCCGGCCCATTTCTGGGACGAGATTTTCATCGCCAACGAAGCCTATGTGCTGGGGGAGGTGACGCACCCGCGCATCCGCCGCAAACTGGCGTATGATGCCGCGGCACACCGGCTTTTTCTGGAATACATCGAGGGGGCGACGTTGCATGAGCTGGTGCAGGCGGATGTCACCCGCTCGAACCCGGGCCGGACGCATCGTCTCCTGCAAAGCGTGGCGGAAACGGTGGCGGATATGCACGCCGGCATCTTTTGCGGACGCCCGATCGTCCACAACGATTTGAAGAGCAAGAATGTGCTGGTGCCCATGACCACGCCCGGGGAAACGCGGCTCATTGATTTTTCGCACTCGTATTTCGAGGGGAATCTGCCGCCCTTCATCATGGACAAGAAAAACAACCCGGCGGGCACGGCCAAATATTCGGCTCCGGAGAAATGGGAGGGAGATTTCACGAAGGGTTTCAAGGGCGACGTCTTCGGCTTTGGCGTCATGGCTTATTATGCGTACACGGGAAAACATCCGTTCGACGGCAGCAAGGCGCAAATCGAGCGGGCAATCCGGGAGGCGACGCCGCCTTCGCCCCTGAAATTAGGACACGATGTGCTTCGCAACACCGTGGTCATCATCATGGCATGCCTGGAGAAAAATCCCGACCGCCGACCTACCATGGAACAGGTCGCCCGGGTCTATGCCGATTCCGCTTCCTTGTTTAAGTAAACCTGCGCCGACAGGTGAACCAACTTAGGCCTTCGCGTAAACCGCCAGAGCCGCGCACCGAGACACGGTGGCCCGTGCGGCACGCACCTCCCGGTGCGTTCCAGATAATCTGCGTTCGGGAATTTCATCAGGTTGGAGTGCCGTCAGAAGAGGTCTTCCGTCTTGATAAGATGGTATCGTGTAACAACCGAACGAGTTGATGTCAGCCATATTGATCTATGTGATGATTTCGTGATACTGGATGCAACTCCTTGCCGCCCAATAACCCAAAGCCATCCCGCTGCGTTGAAATTCAAACCTCGAGTTAATAGATGGAGCTGGTGCCAAGAAAGCCACCAGCTCCACCGTCATACATCATCGAGCGTTTTTTACTACAGTGGCAGTAAACCACACTTCCCTGATTCCGTCAAAGGCGGGACAGAAACAAACCGGTGACATTTTCAAGCGCATTTAACTTACGGAATCGGGAGCGGGAAAATTTGTGGTGCAAACGATAAACTGGATTGCGACCCTGTAACCGGGTTTTAACCTTCCTTCTTGAACGCAATGCGGGGTTGCCGGTCAAATTTTTGAATTTTATGACACTAAATTTTGGAAAGTTGCTCTTCCCGCGTTTGCAACCCGATCAACGGCGGCGCGAAATGCGCATCCTGCTTTTTGCCCTGTTGGCGGGTCTGGCCATCGCCAGCGCCGTTGCGCTGGCGATGCTTCTGCTGGCCAGGACAAAATTACGCTGATGGCCGGCCGATCACGGGCTGGGTTTCGGTGACCGAAGAGGGGTTTCAGGCAATTCCGATGGCGGCTTCCGGCAAAAAAATCACATTGCGCTTGGGCTGTTTGCGGGTCAATAGCGCTTCGACACTGTCCGTCAGCCAATAATCAACATCAGCCATCGCATCTCGATCCATCCAACGCCAGATGAAATTCCGGTCCATTTGCCGGGCGCAACGCAGGAATTGTTTCACCGTCCAGTCGAGTTCCACCGCTTGGCCTCTTCCGTCACCGAGCAGGCCGATGAACAATCGGGGCCCCGGCCGGTCCGCCTTCCCGGCGGTCAGAGAATCCAGCCATTGGACCAGTTCCAGTTCACGCCAGTCCAATGAACTCATCGCGATGATGAGCACGTCGGCATCCGCCACGTCCCGGGTGATCATTCTCCGGATGGGTTCGCTGGTCGTCAGGGAATCCAGGTTCCACATTTCCTCGGAAGTTCTCCACTGCTCCTTCGCCAGCCGGGAGATCTTTCTGGTTGCCCAGCGGGCGCGCACGGCCGCGGGAAAATCCACATACAACGAAAACAAGTGCAGTCTCCTGTCAATCACCAACTCCGGTTCAACCAAGGTTTCAGTATTCATAAGCTTGAATCCAATTGCAGCAAACCTGGACCTGAATCGTTACGGCCGCATGAAGGTCAGGTGCCAATCAGGGAACTTTTGAAGTATCTCTTTTTTGGGATGAATTGTCCGGGCCCGATTTGTTGACGATCATTCCCAACTATTCTTCAATATCCCAGCCACTCTTCATGAAAACGCTGTTTGCGCCGATGAGTTGCGCGGGCGTGCCGGGTGGAGTCAATGGAGTGAGGGGTTCCGGTGGCCATTCCCCCGCCATGACGCGCTGGGCGGTTTCCAGTCGGGTTTTCTCTATCTTTTGCGCTTCGGCATACCACCAGACGTATTGATGACTGTCTGTCGGGTTCGAATCGGAACCGTTGCCGGATGCCGGGGAACTGGAAGTGGAATTGTCATTGTCAGCAATTGGACTGCTGGATGGACTGCTGGAAGTGGGATTTTTTTCGTTTGGGTTTAAAGCCGTTCCGCCACCACGGAGGCCCGTGGAAGCGACATTGGAAACGACCTCTCCATTTGTCCCGGGGTTGTCCGTGGAGGAATCTGCGCCAGTTCCCCGTTTGGGGGAGGTTGTAGATGTTGATTTGGCATTGGGACCGGTATTTCCCAAACTTGCCGCCGCGAGCAGGACGGGCGTGCTGCAAATGTGAATGTTCTGGACGTGGCCGTGATTATCAATCGTCACGCTTTCCAGTTTAAAGTTGACCGACAGCAACTGAATGCCATTGGCGGATTGGCCTTCGGCCAGGGAGAAAGTTTGTACCGATGAGGGATTCGGGCCTGGCACTTGGAAGAACGCGCGGTTGTCCCCAAAAATTGCCGTCACGCCATTCAGCACCACGGCGTCGGGGGCGGGCGATTGGGAACCGGAAGCACCTGCAGTTGGAATGACAACGGCACCGGCCAGGATCATGGCGGGCAAGAGCGACTTGATCTTCCCAAGCGGCTTCATGGCATCCTTTGCTGGTTGGCGAAAAAGCCGGGGCGGAATTACCACCCCGGCTCTTTGAGTTTGGACGGTTATCAATTCGGAGCAATCACGCCGCCGACCGACTGGCGGGTGACCTGCATGTCGTTCAAACGTATAGCTGTGGCCCAGTTGGGAGAAGTGGTCTTGGATAACTCGATTTCATAGTCAATGCTGCCGTTCAGGGTGCCGGAACCGGAATAGGTTGCCTCCAGGCGACCAATGAGGGCATTGATCTGGGAGAAGCTGAGGTTCTGGCCCGCAGCCAGGAAGGTGTTCCACTCGGTCGAGGTGGCCGGATGATCCAGAACTTCCGTCGCCCAGAAACTATATTTGCCGCTGGTCACCGGGGTGAAGTCGTTCGTTGTGGCGGTCCATGAGCTGCCCGGAGTCCAGTTTGCAATCGGATAAATGCCATTGTAAGAAAGCATATTTTGCCAGTTTACACCGGTTACAGTTCTGCCGTCGGCAAAGGAGAGATAGCCGATGGACTGGCCTCCCGCTGTCGCCGTTTGCAGGGCAGCCCGGAGATCAGCTCCGCCAACATAGCCAGGACCAAATTGGGCCGGACCGCGGTTGGTGGTGGCATTGATAAAGTTGTCACCGCCCGGGTTATAGTAACGAATAGCGATCGAACCATTCCACTTGGATTCCTGCACCGTGGTTACACGGGTGCCAGAATCCAGGGTGCGATGAAGGAGGTAAACATTTGTCCCATAATCATTCATGTTGCCGTCGAGATAAGACAAAGGCAGCACCCCCGGTTGCATGAAGGCATACACTTGCTGGACTGTGATGTTGGCGAGGTTTTGCAAGTCACCGAGACCCGTGCTTCTGAAGAAGGCGAACGGTTGAACGGCCACATCATCTTCCGCAAATGAGCCGTCGGTGGGCAGATGGTAAAGCGCCGGCTTGGAATAGACATCGGAAAACGCGATGCTGGCCGTATTGGTCACCAAGGCGGTGTCGCCGAGCGTGGCATTCTTAAAAAACACCAACTGATCTTTATTCAGCATGGAACTGATACCCTGGACCGACCCGGTGAACAGGGCATGTATGGTCAACGTATCGGACCCGGAAGTAACGCCGAGATTGGCGCAGGTTCCAATCATGGTCCACTGGTTGTCGCTGCCGGTGGGGGCGACACCCGTTCCCTTGTTCGAGGATGTGGGCACGCCCCCGTCGAATATTTTAGAGATGGCGGAAAAGACGTTGGGCCGAAAAGCCGTTGAGCCGGTGATGTACATATCATAGTTGGCAGCCATGACCGGGGCGGCAACTATCAGCCCACCCAATATGGAGATTACAATGGATTTTTTCATGTGTGGTTTTAGGTTTGTTGGTTAATTGTCTTTGTGAAAGTTGTCTTGGTGTAAGGTTGATTTTGTTGTTTTTATTCGTTGCGTCCGAAACGGCGGATGGCGAACAGTGTCATCATCCCGGCGCCCAGCATCGCCCAGGTGGAAGGTTCAGGAACCGGGTTAAACGTAAAAGAACCGCTGCTTTCCAAGCTGAAGTCTCCCAGATAAGTCCCCAAATTCGCCGTCCCGGGATTTTGTTGATATAAGTCAGAAACCGACGAGCCGCTGACAAAGCTCACGCCGGTGTAATTTTCAACCGTACCCCTCAAGGTTCCATTAAAGTCACCGTAAGTACCCACCCCCACAGTGTAAGAGATGGGGTCCCCGCCTTCGTTCAGGCCGCTTGACAATTGCACGGCTTGATCCGCAATAATGGTTGCAAAACCCGATTTGGTGGCGTCAACGATTGCGCTCATTTCGCCAATAACGTAGCCTTGCGAATTGAACGACGCGGAACGCGGCGCGGCGGTCTGGATGTTCACATCGCTTCGCGGATCGCTGAGCCAGAGCGTGTTGGCGGAACCGAGCGAACTCGTCGTGCCAACATAGGTGAATACCGACCAATAGAGTCCATTCAAGCTTCCATAAGTGCTGGCCAAAGCTGAACTGACCCCGGTTAAGTTGACCGGACTGGTTCCGTTAGGCTGCTGGAATTGAGAAACGGACCCCAAATCCACAATCAAATCCGGACTGCCGGTCTGGCGAAACGCCGCCAGCAGGTCACCGGGATTATAAGTATAGGTTTGTGCTGATGCCACCGCCCCATAAAATGCGGCGGCCACCAGCGCGGCTTTGATGATGCTTGTTATTTTCATTTATCTTGATTGGTTAATTGTTGAGTGCCCGGTTGATTTTGTTAAGTGTTGCCGTCTGACCGAAAAATCATTGCGCGGTGATGATGTAAAACTTGTTGGTTGAGGTGGTGATGTCTGACAATGAGTGATTGCTGCCATCGCCCGCCACCGAAGTAACGGACGGCCAGTTGGTGCTCGGCGTTCCGGAAGTCAGACTATTGGTCCCGCGCAAGGTATAGGTGCCGCTGTTGCCGGTGGTGAATGTGACCGTGCTGGTGCTTCCAGTTCGAGTGAAGGAAATAATCGTCGGCGCAACCACCGTCGGCGTCGGGTACGCCGTGTAAGTCATCACCCCGTTGGTTGACAGCTCAAAATAGCCCAGAAAGACGGCCTTCAGGTTTGAGGCGCTGGAGGGATACAGCCAATAAAAATCAGACCGCAGCGGATTGCCGCTCGTGGTGAAATTGGCGGGATTATATTGCTCCGGGTCGGCCTGAAAGCTGCCATTAAAATCGAAAGTTGTCCCCAATCCGTTGTAGTAACTCAATGAGAGCCCTTCACTTTCGTTCCAGGAATCTGATTCCAACACCGCCAGCGAGGAATTGTACGGGGAATAACCTGCGTTGTCCATCGCTCCCTGGACAATCGCGCTCAACTCACCAATGACATAACCATACGAATTGTGATTCCGGATGTTGTAAGGTGCCGTTTGATTGTTCAAACTGGTGCGGGGCTTGGTCATGAAAAGCGTGTTCGTCGCAGTGGGATCAGCGACTTCATCAAAATAAGCCCAAGTGGACCACCCGACGCTGTTGGTCGCAACCTGACCCAGTTGCCCGCCGGTGTAGGCCGTAATGGTCACCTTCGTGTTCGGCGCCAAATTGGTGAAGTAATTAATGGGACCGGCGTTCACCACCAGATCGTTTCCCCCAAGCGAGGCGTATGTCGTTGGATTGGCCTTGCGGAAACAAATCAGGACGTTGCCGTTGGTATATGCAAAAGTGTTGCCGCGAACCGAACCGGTCGTGACCAGAACCGCGGAGAACAACACCACCTTCCGAACAAGTTTTATATTCATTTGCTGGTAAGTCTAACGGAATGCCATCCACTCCCACTTCCATAAACCTGCCAGCCACACTCAGTTTCGTGACGGTTGGTTGCGCCATCTTGAAAGTCCACGCCGCCGCGTCATAAAAGGTTTTTGAGCACAATGTGTCAGGCAGGTGACATCTCAAACGGGTATGTCACCAAAACGTGACAGGCCTTTTTTCGCAGGACAGGTGGAATCAGGCGTGCCTGATCTTTACCGACCGGATGAATCGGGATCATCCGCTCGTGTTCCTCTGGTTGATAATGACAAAAGCCAAGGTGTCATTTTAAGTCGAGGCAACGAAGGCTCAAACCCCTTCTACCTCGGTGCCATTTTCTCATTACACAACCGGACTTGGCACCGCCGCTGATCTGTCGCGGCCAGCATCCTTGCCTGCTGTAGCCGGCGGCATCCCTGCCGCCCGGGCCACAAAGCCGAACCTACGTCATGACATCGCTTTCATATCAGAATACCCGCTTGGAAGCCGGGCGATACAGCAAGGGAAGCTGCCGCCACGGTGGTTGCACCCAACGGTGACCGTCCTGGTTTCAAGGTGTTGATAAAGGCATTTTTTTAGCATTTTCCGGAAAACCGGCCGGAAATCGCCGGTCCGGCCACCCACCGAGTCCCCCAATTGTCACAGGGTTGGAGTTGGAAAAACTCGCTGGTTTGGTGCGAACTGGTGCTATTACTACTGATGAATGGCAACGTGCAAAAGCTTTCTATTTGGGGCAACCCAAAGCAAAACAGGATAATTCATTAGCGCGTATTCAACAATTACATGGCTTATGTCAGTCAGGCGCATTAAGTGAATCTGAATTCAACATGGTGAAGTGGGATATTTTGTCAAAAGGAATGAATTAAGTTTCGATCAATCCGTTTTGAAAGTCAGCGCCATCATCTGCGGCGCGGAATCATAGAGGCAAAACTCCCGGAGCCGGGCGGCGGGTGCAATGTGGAGCGCAGCCGGATGAGGCGAGCAATACATTGACGCGACGACCGGCGACACATAATCACGCCTCTGATTCACGCGCGGCGCCAACGCGACTGCGGACTGTTTGCGGACATTTTGCGGACTTGTGATGGCCAGCCTGTGGACTGTCCGGGGACTTTTGCGGCCATCAACGCGGACACGGCGCGGACACTCGCGGGGACACGGACTGGACATGGGCGCGGACATCCAGTCGGACATGGCGCGGACATTCCGCGTCCTTTCCGCGACCATTTCGCGGACAAAAAATCCTTCACTGGCGAAGGGGTAGGGCTTGCGTGCGAAATAATGGGGTTAAACATGATGAGAAATGGACGGCTTCTCGATTGCAGTAATTCCTCCCGCCAGCTTTTCAGTTGCGCGGCGACGGTCTCAATCCGGGTGGTTTGCTCAACGGTTTGTGATTCAATCCGTGCGGCGAAATTGTCACCCAGACGCGATTCCGGCATCTGTGTAACAGAGTGTGCGGCTTGTTCGTTGAGGCGTTCGGCAAGCTTGTTCAGCACATTCCGGGCGTGCGAATTTGCAGCAACTGCAAAAAATGCGTGATCGGTTCTGCTAGTGTCGCGTCATGGTCACGGCCAAAACGCCATACAACCTGAAGAACGCACCGTCCCGCGCCGCAGAACTTGCCAGCGACCGGGACGGCAATTTGCCGGTATGGGTGAGGGCGCCAAAGCGCGGGCATGAGTTTTATTCCGGCTGTTCACGCCCGAAGCTCTACGAATGGGCGGCAAAAGGCTTCATCCGTTCCGTGTCCATCCGTGAACCGGGCCGCATCAAAGGCGTCCGACTTTTTCACCTGGCAAGCATTTTTGCGTTTATTGAACGATGCGAGGCCGGCGCTTTTACGGGAGAAACAAATCAGCAAACAAGTTGAAACGCTTCGCCAGCGTGCCTACGCGCCTGCCTGCCGCGCTGGAAACAGGGGAATGACAACTTCACCGCGCACCCGCGCCGAAAAGCCCTAAAATCAAGTCCTGACATCGGCAAACATAGCTGGACTTGTTAGCAGTTAGTGTTAGCAGTAGCCTGTTTTTGAAAAACTAAAAACTCACAAAATCATTTATTTCATTGAGTGAAATCAATGTTGGAGCGGGCGATGGGAATCGAACCCACGTGTGAAGCTTGGAAGGCTTCCGTTCTACCATTGAACTACGCCCGCCTGCGCTGCGCTTCGGCGCGGCAAGCCCGAAGCCAGTTCAGCGAATTTTACGGCCTGTCGAGCCGAAGCTCAAAGAGCGAAGGCTGACGCGGCAAGCCCGCGAGACTTGCCGCGGAAGCAGCATATCGCCCGTGCTTGCGTTGTCAATTCCGCTCGTGTAGCCTCGCGCGCATGGCAGCGTTGCTTCTCACTGGCGGGCGCGTCGTGGATCCGGCCAACCGACTCGACGCCAAAGCGGATGTTTTGATTTCGGCAGGCAAAATCGCGGCGGTCGGAGCGGACGCGGCGAAGAAAGCGCCGCGCGAAGTCGAGCGGATGGACGTGAGCGGACTCATTGTTTGTCCCGGCTTGATTGATTTGCACGTCCACTTGCGCGAGCCCGGTCAGACGGCAAAGGAAAACATCGCCACCGGCACCGCCGCCGCCGCGCGGGGCGGCTTCACCTCGGTCGTCTGCATGCCCAACACGTCCCCGGCCATTGACAACGCCGGGACCGTCGCCCTCATCAATGAACGCGCCGCCCAACACGGCGTCGTAAATGTCTTTGTCGCCGGCGCCATTACCAAAAACATCGCGGGCGAGGAACTCGCACCCATCGGCTCGCTCAAACGCGCCGGCGTCGTGGCCATCACCGACGACGGCCATTGCGTGCAGAACAACGAACTCATGCGCCGCGCGCTGGAATACGCCAAAATGTTTGATCTGCCGGTGATGGATCATTGCCAGGATTATTCGCTCGTGACCGACGGTGTGATGCACGAAGGTTACTGGAGCATCGCGCTCGGTTTGCGCGGCTGGCCGTCGGCGGGCGAGGAAATGATCGTGGCGCGCAACATCCTGCTCGCCGAACTTACCGGTGCGCGCGTCCATTGCCAGCACCTCAGCGCCGCGGGCAGCGTCGCCTTGCTGCGTGAGGCAAAGAAACGCAGCGTGCCGATTTCCGGCGAGGCCTGTCCACACCATTTTACGCTGACGGACGCCGCCGTGTCCGGAAGTGAAAAATTCTGGGCTGAAGATGGAAAACACATTTTCCGAACCCTCAACCCTCAACCCCACGTCGCGTCGAAGCAAAGCGAAGACGGATCAACCCTCAACCTGCCTGAATGGCCGGCTTACGACACGAATTTCAAAATGAATCCGCCGTTGCGCTCCGCGCGCGACCGCGAGGCGATTTTGGACGGACTGGCCGACGGCACAATTGAAATTTTGTGCAGCGACCACGCGCCGCACTGTGATTACGAGAAGGAAGTGGAATTCGACTACGCGCCATTCGGCATTGTCGGTTTGGAAACCGAGCTGGCGCTGGCGCTCATGCAACTGGTTCACGCCAAACGCATTTCGCTCCCCGATTTGATTGTGAAATACACGGTAAATCCGGCGCGACTGCTGAATTTGAAAAAAGGCACGCTCGGTGTCGGCGCGGATGCGGACGTGACGGTCTTTGATCCCGACCGCGAATGGGTTTTTGAGCGTGCCGAAACCGCGAGCAAATCGTCGAACAGCCCGTTTTTCGGCTGGAAACTCAAGGGCCGGGCGGTGGCCACCATCGTCGGCGGGAAAAAGGTCTGGACGGAACAGTCCGAAGCGGTGGCGGCTTGAACCACGAATTAGGGCTTTCAGCCCTTTGAGTTTGAGCTTCCTCACGTCGGCTGCTACGAAGGGACAACAATCCGTGTTCATCGGTGTCCATCCATCCTTCACTCGGAAGCTACGGAGGACAGGTCCGTGGTTGAAATTTCTTTCCGTTTTTGCGCGGCTCACCTAGCATCCGTTGATTTTGATGAAAGCGATTCTGGCCCTTGAAGACGGTTCCGTGTTTCACGGACAAGGTTTTGGCGCGCGCGCGTCCGCGTGCGGCGAGGTCTGCTTCAACACGTCCATGACCGGTTATCAGGAAATCCTCACCGACCCGTCCTACAAAGCCCAGATCGTCACGATGACCTATCCGCTCATCGGCAATTACGGCGTCAACGAGGTGGACGTGGAATCGTGGCGGCCGCACGTCGCCGGATTCGTCATCCGCGAACTTTCGCCGGTCGTCAGCAACTGGCGCGCGGATTTGCCGCTCGCGGAATATCTCAAAAAAAACGGGGTTCCGGGAATTCAGGGAATTGACACCCGCGCCCTGACCAAAAAACTTCGCGTGCGCGGCGCGATGAACGGTTTTATTTCCACGGAGGAAGTTTCGGAGCCGGAAGCCGTCAGGCGCGCGAAGGAATTCGTTTTTGTCGGCGTGGATTATGTCAAGGAAGTCACGCACAAGGCCGCGTTCCGCTGGGACGAAAAGGACGAGCAAAGCGCGAGCTTCAAGCTGGCCATCGGCAACGAACCGGCCAACGCGCGCCAATTGCGCCAGCCGCTGCCCCCGGCGGACATTCCCATCGTCGCCTTCGACTATGGCATGAAATACAATATTTTACGGCGGTTGCGGCAGCATGGCTTTGCCGTACAAGTTTTGCCGGCCGCGGTAACCGCCGCCGATGCGCTTAAACACAAGCCGGCGGGCATTTTTCTGTCCAATGGCCCCGGCGACCCGGCGGCGCTCAACTACCTTGTGCGCGAAGTAAAGACCCTGGTGGACAGCGGGGTGCCGGTTTTCGGGATTTGTCTCGGCCATCAAATTCTCGGACAGGTGTTCGGTGGCAAAACCTTCAAATTGAAATTTGGCCATCGCGGCGCAAATCAGCCGGTGAAGGATTTGGAATCCGGCAAAGTCGAAATCACAGCGCAGAATCATGGTTTTGCCGTGGACGCGAAATCGTTGCCGTCCGGCATCGCGGTGAACCGCATCAATTTGAACGATCAAACCGTCGAGGGCCTGCGCCACAAGACCCGGCCGGTTTTTTGCGTGCAATATCATCCCGAAGCATCGCCCGGGCCGCATGATTCGACGCCGTTGTTCGCTGAATTCCGCGCGCTGATTGAGCGGCGGGGTTAAAAAATCATTTTCCCAGATTTCGGTTTGACTTGAAACGCGCCGTGACCATAATCGGCTTATTGTAAGTCCATGGCCAAACTTGTTATTCTGACTCAAGGCCTGAACGGCCGCGCACACGAGCTGAACGTGGATCGTACCACGATTGGCCGCGTCGAGGACAATCTGTTTCAAATCGCCGAGTCGTCCGTCTCCAGCCATCATTGCGAAGTGTTGTTGCGCGGCAGTGATGTCGTCATCAAAGACCTCAATTCGACGAACGGCACGTTCATCAACGGCGAACAAATCACCGAAAGCGTTTTGAAGCCCGGCCAGACGCTGCGGCTCGGCCAGATTGAATTGAAACTGGAAAACGGAAAGCCTACTTCCGCACCGGACGCCGCGCCAGCCACGGCCTCCGCTCCCGGCCCGGCCAAAAAGCAGGGGGAATCCACCATGGTCATCCCGCGCGGCGTCAGCTTGAGTGAACTGGAAGGCGTCGGACGCCCGCCGGGTTTTGACACCAGCAAGGAATTTTCCAAAAAGCGCAACCGGAGTGGCATCTATTTCTGGATTGGTGTCGGCATTGTGGGGATTATAATTGTGGTTCTGCTGCTCACGGCGCTGTCGCTGGTCAAGACCGGCAAATAAAACCCGTCGCGGTAATGAACCCGCGCTTCTCCCATCAACGAAACCGTGCGCTGACGCTGACGGAGGTTTTGGTGGTCATTTTCGTTATTGCCTTTGCTGTTGCCTTGCTTTTGCCAGCATTAGCCGCGGCAAAAAGAAAACATGCGCGTATCGGTTGTGTGAGCAATTTAAAGCAAATCGGCATTGCCTACCGGCTTTGGGAAGGAGACAACAACGGCAAATACCCGATGGCGGTTTCGGTGACGAATGGTGGCGCGATGGAATTGGTTGCCACAGGAAATGTCGCCGCTTGTTTCCAGGTGATGTCCAATGAATTGAGCACGCCCAAAATCTTGCTTTGCCCGGAAGATACCCACCGGACTTACGCAACCAATTTCTCAACCGGCTTCAGCGGCGCCCACATCAGCTATTTCATTAGTGCAGACGCGGTCGAGATTTATCCGCAAATGATTCTCGACGGTGATGACAATCTGCTGGTTGATGGCAAGCCCGTTCAGCCGGGAATCCTGAATCTTAGAACCGGCACCACCATTGCTTGGACCAAAGACCGGCATCATGGCAATGGTAACATCGGTATGGCTGACGGCTCGGCACAGCAGGTCACCGGCGATGGTCTGAATTCCGCGGTTGTTTCAAGCACTTCCGGCACCCCCACGAACAACGCCACGAGCCGGTGGTTGATTCCGTGATTCCAGGTAGGGTCGCCTCGCCGAGGCGACCAGCGGAGGTTCCGCCCCTAAAACGGACGGCTCGGCGAGCCGTCCCTACCAATTCGCGGCAGTTCGCGTAATTCGTGTCAAAAGCCCTTTTCCCTTCTGGATTCTCGATTCTACATCCGGTATTCTCCGCCGCCATGTTTGAAACGGTTAAAACAGAAATTGCCACCGCCGCCGGGAAACTCACGCATCTGCGGAGGTTTCTTTGACGTGCCCACCGCACAAAAACGCATCGGCGAAATCAACGCACTGATGGCCGCCGACAATTTCTGGAACAACCGCGAAAAGGCGCAGGGGCTGATTAACGAGACCAATTCCCTCCGCAATAAAATCGAGCCTCTGTTCCAGGCCGAAAAGCGGCTCGACGACCTCCGCGTAATGCTCGAACTCGGCGAGGCCGAACCGCCCGAAGCCCAGGCGCAGGTGGAACTGGAACTAACGCGCGACCTGGCGAAATTTCTCAAGGAACTCGACGCGCTGGAACTGAAGGTTTTTCTCAGCGGCCCGCACGACCGGAAGAATTGCATCCTCAGCATCAACGCCGGCGCCGGCGGCACCGAGGCGCAGGATTGGGCGGAAATGCTGTCGCGCATGTATCAACGCTGGGCCGAATCACGCGGCTGGGAGATTGAAGTCACCGACGCGCTGGTCGGCGAAGGCGCGGGGCTTAAAAGTGTCACGATGCTGCTCCAGGGCGAAAACGCCTACGGCTTTGCCAAAGCCGAACGCGGCGTACACCGGCTCGTGCGCATCTCGCCGTTCGATTCCAATAAACGCCGTCACACGAGTTTCGCCAGCGTGGACGTGATCGCGGAAATCGAAGAGAACGACGAGGAAATCGTCATCCCGCCGAATGAATTCCAAGTGGACACGTTCCGTTCCGGCGGCAAGGGCGGCCAGAACGTGAACAAGGTCGAAACCGCCGTGCGCATTACACACATCCCAACCGGTCTCGTCGTCGCATCGCAGACCCAGCGTTCGCAGCATCAAAACCGCGCCACGGCCATGCGGCTGTTGCTGTCGCGGATTTATGCGCAGCGGGTGGACGCGCAGAAGGCCGACATGGAACGGTTTTACGGTGAGAAGGGCAGCATCTCATGGGGCAATCAGATCCGCAGCTACGTCTTTCAGCCCTACCGCATGGTGAAGGATTTGCGCACCGGCGTGGAAACCAGCAATGTCCAGGCGGTGATGGACGGCGATTTGGATGCGTTCGTGAACGGCTGGCTCCGCGCCGACTGCCCACTCAAGCGGATGCAGGGAGTGAAGGATGAGGAAGAATAAATTGAAGAAAACATCGAACATCGAACATTCAACATCCAACATCCAATGCCGGATTTGGGCGGCCAATTGGATGTTGGAAGTTCGATGTTGGTTGTTGGATGTTCCCCGTTAAAAGCATGTCCATCCTCGACACCATCGTTGAGCAGAAGAAACGCGAAGTCGCGAAGTTGCCCGCGCGATTCATCGCCGCCGGCGATTTGCGCGATGCGTTGCTCGAACACGGCGAACGGCGCGACTTTCTCGCGGCGTTGCAGCACCCGCGACACGGCGACATCGCGTTGATTGCCGAGGTCAAAAAGGCTTCGCCGTCCGCGGGCGTCATTTGCCAGGACTTCGATCCGGTTCGCATCGCGAAAGAATACGAGGCGGCGGGCGCAAGTTGTTTGTCGGTCCTGACCGACGAGAAGTTTTTTCAGGGTTCGCTGGATTATCTCCGGCAAATCCGCGCGGCGGTCAAGCTGCCGCTGCTGCGCAAGGACTTCATCATTGATGAACGGCAAATCCTCGAAGCCATCGAGTGGGGTGCGGACGCCATCCTGCTCATCGTGGCCATCTTGAGCGACGAACAATTGAAAAAATTCCATTCCCTCGCGATGGAAGCAGGCCTGGCCGCGCTGGTTGAAGTGCATGATGAGCCGGAATTGGAGCGCGCTCTGAAAATCGGCGCGAAGCTCATCGGCGTCAACAACCGCAACTTGAAAAATTTCAACGTGGACCTGGCGACAACGGAGCGTTTGGCGGCGAAATTAATCCGTAGGACAGGCGTCGCGCCTGTCTCCAACTTAAACAATGAAAATGGAGACAGGCGCGACGCCTGTCCTACTTTACTCGTTGCCGAGAGCGGCATTCACACGCGCGCCGACGTGGAGCGATTAGTGAAATGCGGCGCGAAGGCGATTTTGGTCGGCGAATCGTTGATGCGCGGCGGTGACATTCAATCAAAAATCCACGAATTGATTAGCGGTTAACGGTGGCACCCGCCTCCGGCGGGTTCAATTCGGCGTCCCGCCGAATTGCCACGGTAAACGGAGAATGGCTGATCACCGGCCAAGCACCAGCAACCTGTGTCGACCGTCAGTTTCGGGCGCGACGCCCGAAACGACCCGCGAGACGCGGGTGCTACCACAAATCACGCGCGGCTTCTCGCCAATTGCTTCGCCAGCCGGATCGCCGCAATCATGCTCGAGGGATTGGCGATGCCTTTTCCCGCGATGTCGTAAGCCGTGCCGTGGTCAGGTGACGTGCGGATGAATGGCAGGCCCAGCGTCCAGTTCACACCGGTGTCAAACGCGACGGCTTTCAGCGGCGCCAGCCCCTGGTCGTGATACATGGCGACCACCGCATCAAAATCCCCCTGCAAGGCATAGTGAAAAACCGTGTCGCCACTCAACGGGCCAATAGCGTCTAGCCCGCGTTTTTGCGCGGCGAGAACGGCCGGCGTGATGATTTTTATTTCCTCGTCACCGAATTGCCCGCCTTCGCCCGCGTGCGGATTCAGGCCGCAAACGGCCACGCGCGCACGCGGCAATTGCAAATCACGGCACGCTTGCGCCGCCAGCTCGATGGCGAGCGTGAGTTTTTCCGGCGTGAGTTTTTCCGGAACCGATTTGATCGAAATATGGACGGTGGCCAGCGCGACGCGCAACCAGCGTCCGCGTTCGTCGTGGCCGAGCAGCATCATGGCGGTGCGTTTGGCGTTGGCGAGTCCGGAGAGAAATTCAGTCTGGCCGGTGAATTCATGACCGGCACGGATGATGGATTCCTTGTTGACCGGCGCGGTGACAAGCGCGTCGAGTTCGCGGCGCAGGCAGCGTTCCGCGCCGGCGCGCAGCCAGGCCACTGCGGCGCGGGCCGCCGCCGGCGAACCCGCCGGCAGATTTTCCGGCAGTGGTTCGGCCAAAGGATTCGCGACAAAGAACCGGCCGGAGTCGCCGTAACGGGCGAACTTTTTCAGCGGCAAATTGAGTCCGGGTTTCTGGTTGAGGCGATTGACCGAATCTGTGTCGCCGATCAACAGGTAGCGCCGGTCGTCATTGGGGGCTTCCGCAGCGACGGCTTTGAGCGCGACTTCGGGGCCGATGCCTGTGACATCGCCAAGTGTAATGCCGATCCAGCCAGTCATTAAGGTTGAGAGTTGTTGGTTGAGCCGTCTTCGCTTCGCTTCGCCGCGCCAAGGGGTTGAGAGAAAAATGCTCCCAACTCACAGTAGAATTTAGAACAAGCGGATGAACGTTTTCTTTTTCAACCGTTCAATCCATTGTTGTTCGAGTTGTTTCTGCGCCTGGGTGCGGAGGGTCAACTCCACGTCATCACGCACTTCGTTGAGCGGTTTGACATGCGCGGGGCGCGCCTGTTCGACCAGCATGAGGTAGCAGGCTTCGGGCATGTCAATCACATCGCTGACCTGGCCGGGTTTGAGCGCGAAGGCGATGTCGGCGAGTTCCTTGCGCAAAACGGAGCGTTCGACCCAGCCCCGATCGCCACCCTGGCTGCGCTGTGAATCTTGCGAATAAACGGAGGCCATCTCCTGAAACGTCGCGCCTCCCTTGATTTGGGCAAGGATTTCGCCGGCCAGGCGCACCGTGTTGGTGTCGTCGCCGGAAGTTTTGTTGAGCACGATCATGCGCAATTTGACTTCGTCCTCAACTTTGAAATTGTCCTGGTGGACGAGATAGTAAGTTTCAACCTTGTAGGGCGAGATGATGATTTTTTCCGGGGCAGTCCTTTTGGCGCGCAACGCGGAAACGATGTATTGATCGCGCACCTCCCGGCGGAATTTTTCGTACGTCTGGCCCTGCGCCTGAAGCGTCTTCATCAGCGTGATGCGGTCGCCGAACCGTTCGCGGATGCGTTCCTGGACCATTTCGTCCACGACGGTGTCGGGCAGCCGGTAGCCCTCCGTTTCAAAGTCATGCAGAATCAACTGCCGCTCGACCAACTGCTCCTGACCATCGCTGAGCGCGTCGCCAAGTTTTTGCCGGAACAGGTCCAGCTGGCCGGCATATTCCCGCTGCAACGCCTGGGCCGCCGGCGCGGCGAATTCTTCGACTTCCGCATACGTGACCACCCCGTTATTCACCACGGCCTTGATGGCATCAACCAATTCCGCGTGCAACGGCAAATTGAAACCAAAAGCCGCCGCCAAAATTGGAATGAAACGGAAAAACTTCATCAAAATCCGAGCGCATGCTAACAACAAACCCCGGCGGGTCAAGCACGCCGCTCAAAAGACAAAACGATTAAATAAATACATCAACGCCGCCAAAATCGCCGATATTCCCAACGCGGCGATGACGGACAACTTCAGGAAGTAAAGGTGTTTGCGCCGGGCTTCCCGCCCGCCCATGCCCGGCAGCAGGTAGAAACGTTCGGGCTCTTTGTCTGGCTTTGAACGAAACATGCGGCTCTGATTCCCATGCAATTCCTAGCATACCAGCCGCCAGCGTCAAGTCGCATACTTGCGGTCATTGGCACTGACCGCTACCGTTCCCGCATGAATCTTGAAGATCATCTGGGTGACATTATTTGCAAGGCACGGGCGATGAGCGGCGTTTCAGCCGCAATTGCGGCAGCCGCAGCGGGTATTCCCGAAACTGAACTGTCCGCGCTGGAAGCAACCGGACAAATCGGCAGGCGGCCGGATTTCACGGCGCTGGCGAATCTCATCGGGTTGAACCCGGCCAAACTCGAAGCCATCGCCAACGGCTGGCATCCGGCGGAAAAGGATTTGAGCCTCTGGCGCGAGCTGCGGCAAATCAGCACGACCAAGGGCGGCAACACGGTGCATTGTTATTTGATTTGGGACGAAGTCACCCGCGATGCCGCGTTGTTCGACACCGGTTGGGATGCCGCGCCGGTTTTCAAGCTGGTTGAGGAAAATCAGATTCAACTCAAACACCTGTTCATCACACACACGCACGAGGACCACGTGGCGGGACTGCAGCCGATTCGCGAACGCTTCCCCAAAATTCATCTGCATACGGATGCCCGGGGCGCCCCGCCGCAACACCGCAACCGGCGCAACGATTTCATCATGCTCGGCAGCCTGCGCATCACGAACCGCGAAACCCCCGGCCACGCGGAGGATGGCGTGACCTACATCATCGGTACGTGGCCGGAGGACGCGCCGCACGTGGCGATTGTGGGCGATGCGATTTTCGCCGGCTCAATCGGGCGCGGCAACCAGTCGTGGGATTTGGCGAGGCAAAAAGTCCGCGAACAAATTTTCACACTGCCGGCGGAGACGTTGATTTGCCCCGGCCACGGCCCGCTGACGACGGTGGCGGAGGAAAAAGAACACAATCCGTTTTTTTAATTTGCGGGTTTGCGTTTTTAATTGGAAAGCTGGAAAGAATGATTAAGGCACTTTTATTCGCAGTTCTTTTTGTAATTATCGGACTGGTGGGTTTTGCCTTATTTGTCCCACTGGTGCATTCCGGAAATTCCAGAAAAATAGGAGCGATGGCCGCGCCCATAATTGTTATCGTGTGCGGTGCAGCCGGTTTTTGGTTCGGATTGAGTCGTAAAAAGAAATTGTGATAAAATTATGAAAAATACATTCGCTAAATTAGCAGTGGCCGTTGCTTTGTTTGCAAGCTTTTCTGTTGTGGCTGGCACGTTAGAAGACGCGCCTTTCAAAATATCGCTTCCCAATAATGATTGGAAACTTGCCGACTCCGTCGCTCAAGAAATGGGACACAACGTATTTCTGGTGGCGTCCATAACTAAAACCAATTCTCCATTGAAATCCGTAATCATTAAAACAACCCTTGATGGATCATCCACATCAGCGCTGGATGGACTTTCCGCTGGAATACGAGATTCGTTCGCCAATCCGGCTGTAAAAAAACTTTCGGATGAAGAGACTACATTTCTCGGTTACAAGGCGAGACGTTTTACTTATGAAGTAACCCAGAACAATCAAACGACATATAATGAAGCGATTGTTTTTGTTGCTGGAAATACAGGGTGGACTATCGCGGGTGTGGGGCTTGCCGGCCAAAAAGGTGAAGTTAAGAAAATTTTTACTTTTTACGCAAAGAGCGACCGTTAGCATTATTTTGATTGCAGTAATTTTGCAAATTGACCCCATTCGTTTGGGCTGTTAGCCTTTACTTCCGTTCCAACGGGATTTTATGCGACATACCATATCGGTTTTGGTGGAAAACAAGTTCGGCGTGCTCACGCGCGTGGCCGGCCTGTTCAGCGGCCGCGGCTACAACATTGACACCCTCAACGTCGGCCCGACCCAGGACCCCGAGACGTCGCGCATGACCATCGTCACCCACGGCGACGAGGCCACGGTGGAGCAGATCGTCAAGCAGCTCAACAAGCTGCCGGACGTGATCAAGGTGCAGGATTTCCGCGAGGGCGAATACGTGGACCGCGAACTGGTGCTCGTCAAGGTGGCGGTGGACTCGAAGTCACGCGCCGAGGTGATGCAAATCACGGACATCTTCCGTGCCAAAATCGTGGACGTGCAGCCCAAGAGCCTCGTCATCGAAATCACCGGCGCCGAAAGCAAGGTGGAGAAATTCATCGGCCTGATGGATTCGTTTGGCGTGCAGGAAATCACGCGCACCGGCAAGATCGCCCTGCCAAGAAAATAGTTTCAAGTTAAGCAAACACTCAACTTTCAACCATCAACTCTCAACTCAAAAACATTATGGCAATTATTGATTTCGGCGGAACGAAGGAAAAGGTCATCACGCGCAAGGAATTCCCGATGGCCCGGGCGCGCAAGGTGCTCAAAAACGAGACCATCGCCATCATCGGCTATGGCGTGCAAGGCCCGGCGCAGGGACTGAACCTGCGCGACAACGGCTTCAGCGTCATCGTCGGCCAGGCCAAGTCGTTCAAGCGCGACTGGGACCGCGCCGTGGCCGACGGCTGGAAGCCCGGCAAGACTTTGTTCGACATCGAGGAAGCGGTGCAGAAGGGCACCATCATCCAGATGCTTGTTTCCGACGCCGCCCAGTGCGCCATCTGGCCGGCCGTGAAGAAAAATCTCAAGCCCGGCGCCGCGTTGTATTTCTCGCACGGCTTCTCCATCGCCTACAAAAAGCAAACCGGCGTCATCCCGCCGAAAAACGTGGACGTGATCATGGTCGCCCCGAAAGGCTCCGGCCTGAACGTGCGCCGCAATTTCCTCACCGGCGCGGGCATCAACTCCAGCTTCGCCGTTGAGCAGGACGCCACCGGCCATGCTGAGGAACGCTGCCTGGCCATCGGCATCGGTGTTGGCTCCGGTTATCTGTTCCCGACCACGTTTCAGCACGAAGTGTTCAGCGACCTCACCGGCGAACGCGGCGTGCTGATGGGCGCACTGGCCGGCATCATGGAAGCGCAATACGAAGTGCTCCGTTCCCACGGCCACAGCCCGAGCGAAGCGTTCAACGAAACCGTCGAGGAACTCACGCAGAGCCTCATCCGGCTCGTGGATGAAAACGGCATGGACTGGATGTATTCCAACTGTTCCGCCACCGCGCAGCGCGGCGCGCTGGACTGGAAACCCAAGTTCAAGAAGGCCACATTGCCGGTGTTCAAAGACCTCTACCAGCGCGTCAAAACCGGCAAGGAATGCGCCCGCGTGCTTTCCGCCTGCGGCGCGCGCAATTACCAGGCGCAGTTGGCAAAGGAACTGGGCGAAATCCACAATTCCGAAATGTGGCGCGCCGGCGCGGCTTCCCGCGCGTTGCGTCCCAAGCAATCTGACAAGGTCATCGCCAAAGGCACCAAGGGTGTCGGCGGTCGCGCGGCGAACTGATCCGCGAGAAAATTCAAAAGCCGCTGGAGCAATCCGGCGGCTTTTTTTATTCGCAATTACATACTTGTTACACCTAATCGGCAGGTCTCGCGGGGTCATTGTTGGACGGAATACCTTCAATTCTCCACAAACCATCGCGGAATAGATTTTGAGCCTCGCGGATAAAATTATCCCGATAATTCTGGCGACTAAAATGAAACTTGGCTTTGCGTCCCGCCTTTGCCCAATCCTTTTCCTTTGTGTTTCCCCAAGAAATTTGTTTTGAAATTTCCCCCTGACAATAAAAAGCGAGTCCTCGCATTGAGGAAATCAATGCGTATTCTTCGCTGTGAATTGTTACGCTGAATGTGAACTCTTTATGTTTATCTTGGCTCATATGAAATTGCGTTTTTATTTTTGCAAAACGGCCCATTAAGCAAAAGGGTTTCCACGCCGGTGCCTGCCTGAATCTGGGAGTGAATTAATTACTGCGTTTATTTCGCCAGGCGGGAAGTTGAAAATGAGCAACAAATCCTCCAACAAACTTCTTTTTGCTCTATTGTCGAGAGTCGTTAATGCCCAAACATTTGAGCCTGGAATTTGCGCGGCATTAATGCCTTTGCCGCTATCTTCAACCTGTCGCTGAGTCTTTCCAAAATAGATGCGATTACCTTTACGATAATCTTCTATTTTCTGAAATTCTTTTGGCCTGTTTTTGTTTACCCATTCCAATACCGCTAAATATTTATTTATTCCACTTGCAATCTTAAACTCGGGACTTTGAATAAATGGTAAAATGCTGTTTTTGGTGGAAACAGTTGGCGAAGGTTCCAAATTAGTCTTTGGCGCATTTGTTGGCAGAGGCGGCGCTAAAGCTTTTTTCAAGAGCTTTTGAATCACATCATTCTGGTCAAAGTCAGGCGTGGTTCGTTTTTCAATTTCCGCTAACAGTTCGTCGTCAATATGGATATTTAATACTTTCATAAAACTAGTATTACACGCCCAAACTGGTATTGCAAGTATATTTTGTATTAGCCTCCAAGCGAACCCGGATTGCCCACGTCGCCCTTGTTGAAATCCACGTAAGCTTCCGTCAAATCGGCGGCGTAAATCACCGCGCCTGCCTTGCCGAGATTCAGGTTGATGTGCAAATCAAACTCCTTCGGCGCAACGGCGGCGCAAAGTTGCTTGAATGACGCCTTCGTCGGCTGACCGCGCTTCAGGCTCCAGAGAGTCTTTCCTTGCCGCGCCGAAGCGCTTTTGGCGAAGGCGGGTGCTGCCGTCTTGCTGTACCCGATGTCCACCTTTTCCTCGACGATTTTTGCCGGCGAATAACCGAGCGCGTCAATGATGCGGCCCCAATTCGGGTCGCCGCCATGCCAGCTTGTTTTCACGAGCGGACTGTTGGCCACCGCGCGGGCGGCGGCGGCGGCATCCGCAACGGTTTTCGCGCCGTTCACCCGCACGGTCACGACGCGGTGAACGCCTTCGCCGTCGCGGACAATCATTTTCGCCAGTTCCAAACAGACGTGATTGAGAGCGGATTGAAAAACTTCAAAATTGTGTAGCCGCGCTTGTGAAAGCGCGGATTTCCGCGAACTCACGTTCGCGGCTACAAGCGGAGAATTCCCCGCCAGTCCATTGGCCAGCACCAGCACCGTGTCGTTGGTGCTCATGTCGCCGTCCACGGTGATGCGGTTGAAACTCTGCGCGACGGCTTCCTGCAAAGCGGCCTGCAAAGTTTTTGCTTCAATCGCCGCATCGGTGGTGATGAAACAAAGCATCGTCGCGTGCAGCGGCAGTGCGGCGGGCCGCGCACCGGTGGCGCTCATCCCAGGCTGAATCATGCCCGCGCCTTTGCACATGCCGCCGATGCGGACGGTTTTGCCATCCAGTTTGAATTCAACCGCGATTTGCTTGGGCCGCGTGTCGCTGGTCATGATGGCTTCGACGGCGTGGGCCGCGTGTTCAAGTGTTGAACCCAATTCGACACACGCTTCAATGATGCCCGCGCGGACGTTGTCCATCGGCAGCGTGACGCCGATGCGCCCGGTCGAACCGACCAGAACCGAGCCTTTCGGAAAATTCAACGCGCGCTCGGCATTGCGAACCATTTCCTGTGCGTCCTGCAAACCCTGCTTGCCGGTGCAGGCATTGGCATTGCCGGAATTGATGACAACGGCCCATGCGGTTCCATTTTTCATGCGCTCGACACAAACCTTCACCGGCGCGGCACAAACCTGGTTGGTGGTGAACATGCCGGCGACGGTTGCAGGCGCTTCGGACACGATTAGCGCGAGATCACGCTTGTTTCCCTTGTCCGAGCCTTTGCCCGTGCCAAGGCGTTTGATGTCGCAAAACACGCCACTGGCGAGAAAGCCCCGCGGAGCGACGACCCCACCCTTGATGATTTTGAATTTCGAATTCATGATTAATTTACCTGTGCTGCGTTACATTTATTTCAATCTGGCCGCGCAGGTAAAGCACGGCTTTGCCGCCGATTAATACACGTTCGTCCGCTTGTTCGCAAAATAGTTCACCCCCGCGCTTTGAAATCTGGCGGGCGAAAAGTCTCGTCTTTCCGAGCCGTTGCGACCAGTACGGAATCAGGGTGCAGTGCGCCGAGCCGGTGACGGGATCTTCGTCAATGCCGGCCGCCGGCGCGAAGAAGCGCGAAACGAAGTCGCAATCGGCGCCGGGAGCGGTGGCAATGATGCCAAGGGTATCGAGCTTGCGTAGCGCGTCGAAATCAGGCTGCAACGAACGCACATCAGCTTCCGTTGCGAATACTGCGAGGTAGTCGCGTGATTTCAGCACCTCGACGGGTTTTTTGCCCAGCCCGCGAATCAGCGCTTCCGGCACCGCGCACGGCACCGCCGGTCGCGAGGGAAAATCCATTTCAAGCACATCGCCTTTGCGGGTGACCGCCAGTTCTCCGCTGCGCGAGTGGAAGCGGATGCAATCGCCCGGGGCCTTTCCCTCGTTGAACAACACGAACGCGGATGCCAGCGTGGGGTGGCCGGCGAGATCGATTTCGACGGCAGGCGTGAACCAGCGCAGATCAAAGTCCGGTCTGCGCGGCACGATGAAAGCGGTTTCGGAAAAATTGTTCTCGGTGGCGATGGCTTGCATCACCGCATCTGGCAACCATTGTTCCAGCAGGCAAACGCCCGCCGGATTTCCGCCAAACAGTTTGCTGGAAAAGGCATCCACTTCAAAATAGGGGATTTTCATTTTTGCTCCGGGTTGGTTGCAAATGGTCAAACCTTAACCGCGTCAATTTCCAGCCGCACCATGCGGACGCGAACGCGCCCGCCCATATCCGGCGGGTGTTTGGCCAGGTAACGGTCCGTGACGGCGACGATAAACTCCTCGCGCACGTTTTCCGGCACGCGCTGCGTGTAGGGCAGCCACGTGGTGCGAAACCACGCCGCAAAGCGGTCGCGTCCCGGGTAAACCGCATCCTTGGGCGTCAACTTGACGTTATGCGTTTTGAAGCCAAAACGCGGCAGCCACTTTTCGTAATCCGCCGGGCCGTAAAGAAAATACGGCTTCTCCATTTTTCGGAAAAATTTGCACCATTGCTTGAGCCGCATCTCCGGCCGCAAAGCCACAAAAACGTCCTGCGCGTTGCCCTTGCCGCCGCAGGAAACGACGAGACGCCCGCCCGAACGCAAAACCGAGGCTGCACCCCGCAAAAATGCCCGATGATCGTCCACCCAATGCAATGCCGAGCTGGAAAAGACCACGTCGAACCAGGCCTCTTCTTCCTCCTCGCCCCGCCCAAGCGGGGAGAGGGTCGGGGAGCGGGGATTTGAATTTGAAATTATACGACGCCTCTTGGGAGCGCTGGCGTCCCGCCCGCCAGTCGGCAGCCGAAAATCGGTACTCGCCGGCGAGACGCCGGCGCTCCCAAGAGCAGACAAGACGGCAAAACTGATTTCACGTGCGTCCATGATCTGAAATCCCAGATTTGGATGTTTGCCTGGAGGAAAAGTCTTTCGCGCAAAGCGGATCATTTCCGGTGAAGCGTCAATTCCGGCGGCCGAACCCTTCGGCACGGCACGGGCCAGCTCGGCGGTCACCTTGCCGTCACCGCAGCCGACATCCAGAATGCGCTCGTCGCCGCGCAAATGAAGTTGCGCGATGAGTTCGCGCGCCCAGATTTGTTGCGCGGCGGAATTCGCGGCGTAATCCGCCGCGTTCCACTTCATTTTCCTTGTAGGAGACGAGGTCACGAGTCTCAATTGTCCGGTCAGAGACTCCTTACGTCGTCTCCTACGAACTCAATTCAAACCAACCCCGCCGTTTCCGGGAAACCGCAGACCAGATTCATGCTCTGGATGGCCTGGCCGCTCGCACCCTTGATCAGGTTGTCCTCGGCGCTCATCACGATGAGCCGGCCCGTGCGCGGGTCGAGCCGCCACGCAATTTCGATGACGTTGGTGCCGGTGACATTTTTGGTATCGGGCAGATTCTTGCCTTCGAGCAAATGCACGAACGGTTCGTCGCCATAAGCCGCCGCGTAACACGCTGCAATCTGTTCATTCAGCGCGTTCATTTCCGCCGCGTCGGAAAAGGACTTTTCCGGCATGAGATAGAGCGTCGTCAAAATGCCCCGGTTCACCGGAATCAAATGCGGCGTGAACTGGATGGTGACTCTGGTTTCGGCGGCGAACGAAAGTTGTTCCTCGATTTCCGACAAATGCCGGTGCTTCGGCATGCCGTAAGGCCGGACGCTTTCGTTGCATTCGCAAAACAGGTAATCCGCCTCGGCCTTGCGGCCCGCGCCACTCACGCCGCTGAGCGAATCGGCGATGATGCCGGACGGCTGGATCAACTCCGCCATCAGCAGCGGAATCAACGGCAGCAGGATGCTCGTCGGGTAACAGCCCGGGGAGGCAATGAGCACCGATTTCTTGATTTCATCGCGGTAAATTTCCGGCAGACCATAAACCGCCTTGTCCAGCAAATCCGGCGCGGGATGGTCGTGCGCGTAAAATTCTTTGTACACCGCCGCGCTCCGGAGCCGGAAATCGGCGCTGAGGTCAATCACCATGCGGCCTGCGTCGAGCAACGGCATGGCGTATTCCGCCGCGACGCCGTGCGGCAGCGCGAGAAACACCACGTCCGCCTGCTTCGCGAGCAGTTCGGCGTTCGGCTCGGTGAAGTGCAACGTTTTTGCGTGCGAGTGGCCCGCAAATTTGGGAAACACCTGCGCGAGCGTTTGCCCGGCGTATTGGCGCGAGGTCACGGCCACCAATTCCACGTGGGGATGGTTCAGCAGCAACCGGACGAGTTCCTCGCCGGAGTAACCGGACGCGCCGATGATGGCAACTCTTTTTAAGTTCATAATTCAAATCTTACCGGGAGGGGCGCCGTGTCGGCGACCCAAATTTTTTCCCAGGAACGGCGACACGCCGTCCCTCCCAAAGCAAAAAACCCCGCCGGATTGAACCAGCGGGGCCTGGAAATTTCCAGTGCGATCAACGTTTCGAGAATTGGAACCGTTTGCGCGCGCCCGGCTGGCCGTATTTCTTGCGCTCTTTCATGCGCGAATCGCGCGTCAACAAGCCTTCGGCTTTCAACGCGCCCCGCAGGTTCGCATCGAATTGCAGCAAGGCGCGGGCGATGCCGTGCCGCACCGCGCCAGCCTGGCCGTTCGGCCCGCCGCCGGTGACGTTGACCCGCACGTTGAATTTCTCCGCCGTGCCGGTGACGGCCAGCGGTTGCGCTGCGGTCACGCGCAGCGTTTCCAGCGGGAAATAACTTTCAAACTGGCGTCCGTTGACGGTGATTTTGCCGTTGCCGGACGCGAGCCGGACCCGCGCGACGGCGGTCTTGCGCCGTCCCGTGCCGAGATATTCGGGAATTTTGGTTTCAGCCATCTGTCAGTTGAGGGTTGAGGGTTGGGAGAATCAAGCCGCGGCTTTGAGCGGTTCAGGCTTCTGGGCGGCGTGCGGATGCTTCGCGCCTTTGAAAACTTTCAGCTTGGTCAGCAACTGGCTGCCGAGCCGGTTTTTCGGAATCATGCCCTTGACCGCGTGCAGGATGAGTTTTTCTGGATTCTTCGCGCGCACCTGGGCGACGGTCGCGTATTTCTCACCGCCCTTCCAGCCGGAATAGCTCATATATTCCTTGGCCGTTTCCTTCTTGCCGGTGAGCCGGATCTTTTCGGCGTTGATAACAACGACAAAATCTCCGGCGTCGAGGTGGGGCGTATAGACGGGCTTGTTTTTGCCGCGTAAAATATCGGCAACTTGCACGGCCAGCCGGCCAAGCACCGCGCCGTCGGCGTCAATCACGTGCCATTTCCGCTGGTCCAAATTCACTTTTGGCAAATACGTTTTCATCTTAAAACTGAGCAAAGGAACATGAAATCTATCAAACACGCGGGCGAAGTCAACAGGGCATTTTGAGCCGTTTGGTAGTCCAGTTGTCGGGCACACCTTGACCGGTGACCCTCGACCCGGGCACGCAAACCCAACTCTTCAGCGTGCGCGCCGAGTCAACACCATCCGTCCGATGTCGCTGACCACGTCCCAGGCCGGGCCGGGGAACTTGTGCAGTTGCACGAGCACGTCCTCGAACGCGTCGAGGAACCACACCGCATCGGCTTCGCTGATGACCAGCGGCGGCAACAGCTTGATGACATCCACATTGTGTCCGGCCACCTGGGTGATGATGTGATGCTTGTCCAGCAGCGGGATGATGGCCGCCTGCGGAAACAGGCTCTTGTCCATCTTGTGCATCAGCGCCCAAGCGGTTTTGAGGCCGAGGGATTTCGGCGGACCGAATTCGATGCCGATCATCAGCCCGCGCCAGCGGACATCCTTGAGGAACTCGAACCGCGGAATCATGGCGCGCAGGCCCTCCCCGATCCGGTTGCCCATCCGCTCCGCGTTCGGGATGAGCTTCTCCCGGTCCAGCACGTCCAGCGCCGCCAGTCCGGCGACCATCGCGAAGCTGCCCTGGCTGAACGTGGAGCTGTGCACCACGGAACGTTGCATGCTGGAAAAAACCTTCTCATGAATCCACTTCTTGCACAGCACGGCGCCCACGGGCACGAAGCCGCCGGAAAGGGTCTTGGCCAGCACCACGATGTCCGGGTCCACATCACCGTCATGCTCGACCGCCAGAAATCGCCCCGTGCGCCCCATGCCCGACTGCACCTCGTCGGCGATGAAAATCGCCCCATGCCGGCGGCAAAGCCGGGCGGCCTCGCGCAGATAGCCTGGCGCAGGGATGTTCACTCCCTTGCCCTGGACCGGCTCGACCACAAAAGCGGCAACATCCCGCTTGACCAGTTCCCGTTCGAGCGATTCCAGATCGTTGAAGGGTATCTGGCGGCAATCCGGCATAAACGGGGTGAAACCCGCGCGGAAATTTTCATCGCCATTCACGGAAAGTGCGGCATAGGTCAACCCATGAAAAGCCTTCTGGCAATACAGGATGGCTGGCCGGCCCGTGGCGCATTTGGCATATTTAAGGGCCGTTTCGATGCCTTCCGCACCGGAGTTGGTGAAAAACACCGTGTCGAGCTGGTTGGGCATCCGCTTCTTCAATTCCGCCGCGAGCAACCCGCTGAGCAGTGGCGCCTCCATTTTGACCAGGCTGGGATAATTCAGCCCGAGGAACTCCGTCAACACGCGGCGGATTTCCGGATGATTCCGTCCCAGACCGAACACGCCGTAGCCGGACAACATGTCCAGATACTGAATCCCCTGGACGTCCCAGAGGTAAGATCCCTCGGCGCGGGTATAACAGCGGTCAAACCCGATGGTTTTGAGCGTGCGGACATTCGCGGGGTTTACATGCTCGTGGTGCAATTCGTAATTGCGGCCCTCGTGCTCCCGCAGCAAGGCCCGGATATCCAGGCCGGCAGTCGTCGGTTTCTGCACTTCAGCATCTAACAACATAAGAGGTCAGGTCAGGTTTCGTAAACGCTGTTCTGATTCTGCCGACAGCGTGGCACAAAGCTGCAACGAAATGAACTTTTTTCTTCCCGTTGTTTCCCGTTAGCTGGAACCGTTGACGTTTGCTTGACTTCGGATGGCCGGCACTTCATTAAACAGGCTCAAAACCAGTTGAAATTCTCCCCATGAATTTGTTTCGCCGCCGAAGTGTAGCCGACCTGCAAGCGGAAGTGCTGACGGACAAAAGCCTCAAGCGGGCCTTGGGGCCGGTGAACCTGACCGCACTGGGAATCGGCGCCGTCATCGGCGCGGGCATTTTTGTCCTCACCGGCCAGGCGGCCGCTAAATACGCGGGGCCGGCCATCGTTTTTTCCTTTGTGCTGGCCGGGCTGGCCTGTGCGTTCGCCGGACTGTGTTACGCCGAATTTTCGGCCATGATCCCCATTTCCGGGTCGGCGTACACCTACGGCTACGCGACGCTGGGCGAATTTGTCGCCTGGATCATCGGCTGGGATTTGATCCTCGAATATTTGTTCGCCGCCTCCACGGTGGCCGTTGGCTGGTCGGGGTATGTGGTGTCCTTTCTTCAGGAGCTGGGAATTGCCATCCCGTCCGCCTTCACTTCCGGGCCTTACAACCACATAACCCCGCCCGACGCGCCGTGGTGGAACATCTGGCGGCTGTTCACGGAAGGCTGGGTGAGCACCGGCGCCGTGCTGAACGTACCGGCCATGTTGATCGTCGGGTTCATCACGTTCCTGCTCGTCCTCGGCATCAAGGAATCCGCCACGTTCAACAACGTCGTCGTGGCGATAAAAATGTCGGTGATTCTGACGTTCATTGCCGTTGGGATTGCCTACATCAACCGGAACAACTGGCATCCGTTCATACCGCCGTCGCTCGTCCCCGGCGAATTTGGCTGGGGCGGCGTGGTGCGCGGAGCGGGGGTGATCTTTTTCGCCTACATCGGTTTTGATGCCGTGTCCACCGCCGCGCAGGAAGCCAAAAACCCGCAACGCGACATGCCGATTGGCATTCTGGGTTCGCTCGCGATCTGCACCGTGCTTTACATCGCCGTGGCGCTTGTTTTGACGGGCATTGTGTCCTACACCAGGCTCAATGACCCGGCCCCGATTGCCGTGGCGATCAATTCACTTGGACCCTCGGTGGCCTGGTTGCGGCCCATCATCAAGATTGGCGCGATCGCCGGCCTTTCGTCCGTGATTTTGGTGATGATGCTCGGCCAGCCGCGGATTTTTTACACCATGTCGAAAGACGGCTTGCTGCCGCCGGTGTTCAGCGCGGTGCATCCCAAATTTCGCACGCCCTGGATCGCCCAGATTCTCACCGGCGCGATTGCCATGCTGGTCGCGGGTCTGTTTCCCATCGGCCTGCTGGGCGAACTCGTGTCCATCGGCACGCTGCTCGCCTTCGCTATTGTTTGCGCCGGCGTGTTCGTTTTGCGCTTCACCGACCCGGAAATTCCCCGGCCATTCCGCACGCCGGCCTTCTGGCTGGTGGCGCCGTTGGGCGTGATTTTTTGCGGCTATTTGATGTGTGGGCTGCCCGCGGACACCTGGGCGCGGCTCATCGTGTGGATGGCCATCGGCTTTGTCATCTACTTCAGCTACGGGTGTCGCCATTCAAAATTGCAGAAGCCGGCAACTCCGGGTTGACGAGGCTCGAATTCCGGAGCAATAAAGGCAAAACCAAAGCCTGACTGTAGGGGTGGCGTTTACACCGCTTCACTACTCGGGTGGTTCTTAGGGCGGTTCCAACTTTGATGTAGCGCAGACATTCTTGTCTGCGGGTTTGCGGGACATTCTTGTCCCGTGTTTCATCCTCACGAAAGAGGCGACTGGAAAGTCGCCTGAATCCCGCAATGCGGGACTGGAAAGCCTGCGCTACGTAATAACTGGAAATGCTCTAACATTCGTAAATGCCAGCCTTGCGGACGTAGCGCCGATTGGTAATCGGCTGTGTCGCGGGCTGGCAGCCCGCCGCGCCCCGCCTTGTTTGCGGTTCGCCGACTGCCAGCCGGCGCCCCCGAACAGCCTCTCGGAGAAAAATCATTTGACAATGGGCCGATTTATACCTACCGTTCGGTAGGTTTATGCCCAAACATGGTCCTGAAACCAGGCGGCAGATTCTCCGGGCGGCGCTCAAGCGCTTCGCCAATGGCGGGTACGCCGCCACGTCCGTCCAGCAAATCGTCGGCGACGCGAAGGTGTCGAAGCCGGCATTGTATTATCATTTCCGGGACAAGGCGGACCTGTTCCAGGCGCTGGTCAGCGAGGCGCACGACGAACGACTACAGGCGGTGCAGCAGGCGGCCGCCCGCAAAACTGATATTCGCGGACAACTGATTGAAATTCTGGCGGCGCTGTTCGATTACTTCCACAAAAACCGGGAGTTGACGCGCATCGCGTTCGCCACGGCGTTTGCCGCGCCGGGCGAAGTGCCGCCGGGTTTGCGCTATCTGGATCGGTGCCAGCGCAATCTTGAATTCATGCGTTCGCTCATTAAACGCGCGCAGGCGAATGGTGAATTGAGCCGCCGGTTTAACTGCCGGGACCTGGCGTATGGCTTTTACGGGCAGGCGCATCTTTGCATCACGGCGCATCTGGTGATGCCGGATTTTCGCCTGAACCGCCGGGTGGCGGAGCGCATCGTGGACCTGTTCCTGACCGGCGCGGGCGCGAAAAAGCGGCGGGCTTGAAACATTTTTCACCGGGAATCATTACCATCGCAAAACCATGAAACGTAAAATTTTGACAGCGCGGCCTTGGATCATCCGCAGCCTTTAGCCAACAACTATATGAAAAACCTATCTATCGTATGCCTTTTGATCGCGGCGAGTGGGGTGTCTTGCTCCCGCACACAAGCTCCGCCCTCCCAATTGCCGGAAGTGGCGACGGTGACGGTTGCCCGGCAGCCGGTCTTGCTGACCACCGAGCTGCCCGGCCGCACGTCTCCCTACCTCATCGCGGAAATCCGGCCCCAGGTCAACGGCCTCATTCAGAAACGGCTGTTCACGGAAGGAGCCGACGTCCAGACCGGCCAGGAGCTTTACCAGATTGATCCGGCCCCCTTCCAGGCGGCGCTCGACAGTGCCCAGGCTAATCTGCCGGCCCTCCGGTTGCGGGCTGACCGCTACAAAGAGGCGCTGGTTGACAAAGCGGTCAGCCAGCAGGACTTCGATGATGCGGATGCCGCTTTGAAACAGGCCGAAGCAGCACTGGAAATGGCCCGCATCAATCTGAATTACACCCATGTTGTCTCGCCGATTTCCGGTCGCATCGGGGCTTCCACGGTGACGGATGGCGCCATTGTGACGGCGTATCAACCCACGGCGCTGGCCACCATTCAGCAACTGGATCCCATTTATGTGGATGTGCCCCAATCCACCTCCGAAATGCTGCGCCTGCAACGCCTTTTTAACGAAGGACGGCTCAACCGTGACGGGACGAACGTGAATCAGGTGCAGCTCATCATGGAAGATGGCACGAAGTATCCGTTGGAAGGCACACTGCAATTCCGCGACGTCTCGGTGGATCCGACCACCGCATCGGTGACCTTGCGGATGGTTTTTCCAAATCCGAACGCCGTTCTCCTGCCAGGCATGTTCGTCCGGGCGGTGGTGAAAGAAGGTGTTGACCAGGCCATGCTGATTCCCCAGCAGGCGGTCTCACGCGACACCAAGGGAAATCCCGTGGCCTTGATCGTGAACGCCGCCGGCAAGGTTGAGCCACGGTTGCTCGGCCTTGACCGGGCGATTGGCGACCAATGGCTCGTCTCCACCGGCCTGGCACCCGGCGACCGGGTGATTGCGGAGGGCATGCAAAGAGTGCGGCCCGGCGCCGAGGTGAAAGCCGTGCCCTTTGATGACGCCCGGAAACAGCCGAGGAATGCGGTTCAGCCAGCCTCAACCTCGAAATAACGGAGACGCGCCATGTTATCGAGATTTTTTCTAAAGCGCCCGGTCTTCGCCTGGGTCATCGCCATCATTTTGATGGTGGCGGGTTGTCTGGCGATCCACACCCTGCCGATTTCGCAGTATCCCCCCATCGCTCCTCCCTCCATCGCCATCACCGCCGTTTATCCGGGGGCGTCGGCGGAAACGGTTGAAAACAGCGTGACGCAGGTCATTGAACAGAAGATGACCGGTTTCGACACGATGCTTTACTTGTCCGCGAGCAGTGATTCGGCTGGTTCTTCCCGCGTTGAGTTGACCTTTGCCCCCGGAACTGATCCGGATCTGGCTTGGGCCCAAGTGCAGAACAAACTTCAACTCGCCATGGCAAGCCTGCCGGCGGTGGTGCAAAGTCAAGGAGTGCAGGTGAGCAAGTCCACGAAAAATTACCTGATTGTCGTGGGGCTGATCTCGGAAGACGGGAGCATGGATGGTAATGACTTGCGTGATTACGCCCAGTCCACCTTGGAAAAAGTTCTTTCGCGGGTGCCGGGAGTTGGGGAAGTGCAGGAATTCGGCAGCCAGTATTCAATGCGCATCTGGCTGAACCCCGACAAGCTGACCGAATATAACATGACGATTCAAGATGTGGTCACGGCGTTGCAAGCCTACAACGTGGAAGTATCCGCCGGGCAGTTTGGCGGGGCACCGGCGGAAAAAGGCCAGCGTTTGAATGCCTCCATCATTGTCCAGAGCATGCTCAAGACACCCGAGGAGTTTGCCGCGATCCCCATCCGCACCAATCCCGACGGTTCCATTGTGCGGGTCAAGGATGTGGGACGGACGGAACTCGGGACCGAAACCTACGATGTTGAGGTCTTTCACAATGGCAGGCCCGCCGCCGGCATGGCCATCCGACAGGTCGCCGGTGCCAATGCCCTGGACACGGCCAATGCCATCCGGGCCAAGCTGAAAGAGATGAGCACTTTTTTTCCTCCCGGCATGAAGGTTGTTTATCCCTATGACACCACGCCCTTCATCCGGGTGGCCATTGGCGAGGTGGTCAAGACTCTTTTCGAGGCAATCCTGCTGGTTTTCCTGGTGATGTATCTGTTCATGGGCAACATGCGGGCCACCTTGATTCCCACCATCGCCGTGCCGGTGGTGCTTCTGGGAACCTTCGCGGTGCTCGGGCTGTGCGGGTTCTCCATCAACATGCTGACCATGTTCGCCATGGTGCTGGCCATCGGTCTGCTGGTGGATGACGCCATCGTGGTGGTGGAGAATGTGGAACGAATCATGAGTGAGGAAGGCCTTTCACCCCTGGAGGCCACGCGCAAGTCCATGGACCAGATCACCAGCGCGTTGATCGGCATCGGGTTGGTGCTCTCGGCGGTCTTTGGTCCCATGATGTTTTTCACCGGGTCCACGGGCGTCATCTACCGTCAATTCTCCATCACCATCATTGCCGCCATGCTGCTCTCGGTGGTGGTGGCCTTGGTGCTGACGCCGGTGCTCTGTGCGACGTTTTTGAAGCCGGTGGAAAAGGGACATGACGCGGCCGAGGGGGGAGTCTGGTTCCTGCGCCCGTTCTTTCGGTGGTTTGACGGCCTTTTCTTTCAGACCCGGAATCGGTATCTGCAACTGGTCGGTCGGTTCCTCTCCCACAAGTTCCGCTATGTGGTTGTTTTTCTGGTGATCGTGGTGGCGATGGGATTCCTTTTTAAGCGGATGCCCACGGGCTATCTGCCGGATGAAGACCAGGGAATTCTGATGGTTCAGGCCATGCTCCCGGCAAATTCAACCCTGGAGCAGACCAAAAAAGTCATGGAGGGGGTTCAAAAATATTTCCTGGAAAACGAGAAAGACGCGGTGGAATCCTGCATGACGGTTTCCGGCATGAACTTCTCCGGCCAGGGGCAGAACGCGGGCCTGGCGTTCGCGAAGCTGAAAGATTGGAAACTCCGCGACCGCGCGGATTTGAGAGTCGGTCCGGTGGCCGGAAGGGCCATGATGGCATTTTCCAGGATTCGCAACGCGATGGTGTTTGCCTTCGCGCCGCCGGCGGTCATTGAACTGGGGCAGGCGAAAGGGTTTGATATTCAGTTGTTGGACCGCGGCGGTCTGGGACACGCCGGATTGATGGCCGCCCGCAACCAACTCCTCGGCATGGCGGCACAGGATCCGGCATTGACGAAGGTCCGGCCCAATGGCCTGGAAGACACGCCCGAATACCGGGTTGACGTGGACTGGGACAAGGCCGGCGCGTTGGGAGTGCCCATCACCTCGATCCACAATACCATCTCGGCGGCTTTCGGCAGCGCGTATGTCAACGACTTCATTCAAGGCGGACGGGTGAAGCGGGTCTATGCCCAGGCCGACGCTCCCTACCGCATGTTGCCCCAGGATCTGGACCGGCTCTACGTGCGCAACAGCACGGGCAAGATGGTTCCCTTCTCTTCCTTTGCGACCGGACACTGGACTTCCGGCTCTCCGAAGCTGGAGCGCTTCAACGGTTTTCCGTCCATAAACATCCTGGGTGAGCCGGCGGCGGGAAGAAGTTCCGGCGAGGCGATGCAGGCCATGGAAGGATTCGTGAAGAAGCTGCCGCAGGGGCTCGGCTTTGACTGGAACGGGCTTTCCTACCAGGAGCGGCAGGCCGGTTCACAGACGGCTCCCCTTTACGCCTTTTCCATTCTGGTGATCTTCCTGTGCCTGGCGGCCTTGTACGAGAGTTGGCCCATCCCCATCTCGATCCTGCTGGCCCTGCCTCTGGGCGTCATCGGCGGCATCCTCGGATCGTCTCTCCGGGGCTTACCCAATGACGTCTATTTCCAGATCGGGCTGTTGACGACCCTCGGCCTGACCACCAAAAACGCCATCCTGATCGTCCAGTTTGCCAAGGCGCGGGTGGAAGAAGAAGGGATGGGCCTGCTCGAAGCGACTCTGGAAGGGGCTAAATTGAGGTTCCGTCCCATCATCATGACCTCGCTGGCCTTCGGATTCGGCGTCATGCCGCTGGCCTTTGCGAACGGAGCGGGCGCTGGCGCGCAAAAGGCCATCGGCACCGCCGTGCTGGGGGGTGTGGTGACCTCCACCTTCCTGGTGACCCTGTTTGCGCCACTCTTCTACGTGTTGATCGAGAAAACCCTTGGCAAACGCAACCGGCAACCAGCCGCCAAGAACGCCAAGACAACTCCATCTGGAAATCATTAAAATGAAAAAGAACGTTTTCCTTTTATTGCTTGGCATTGCCATCGTCCCGGCCGGTTGCACGATGGCCCCGAAATACAACCGGCCCAAAGCCCCGGTCCCGGCTGAATGGCCGAACGGCGCCGCCTATGCAGGAATTCGGGAGGCGATCCCGCAGCGCGGGACTCCGGCGGTCTCGCAACTGAGGTGGCAGGAATTCTTCTCCGACGAGAAGCTTCAACAAATCATCGGGATGGCCTTGACGAACAACCGCGACCTGCGGATTGCGGCTCTCAATGTGGAACAGTCCCAGGCCATGTACGGCATTCAACGAGCTGAACTGTTGCCCACGGTCAATGCCAACGGCAGCGCGACCAAACAACGGATTCCCGCCAATGTCGAGGGCTTCCCGGAACCGATGACAATCGAAAACTACGGGGTCAATCTTGGCGTTGCGTCCTGGGAGATCGACTTCTTCGGCCGTATTCGCAGCCTCAAGGATGAGGCCCTCCAGAAATATCTGGCCACCGAACAGGCCCACCGCAGTGCGCAAATACTTCTGATATCCTCGGTGGCCGACGCGTATCTGATCCTGGCCGCGGATCAGGAGAATTTCAAGCTGGCGGAGACCACGCTTGAAGCGCAGCGGAGCACCTATGACATGACTAAACGGCGCTATGACCTTGGTCTCGTGCCCGAATTGGATCTTCATCAAGCGGAAATGCAGGTGGATGCCGCCTTGGGCGATGCCGTCCGCTACACCCAACTGGTGGCGCAGGACAAAAATGCCTTGAACCTGCTGCTTGGCGTTCCGGCGCCGGACGAACTCCTGCCCGCTGAGTTGAGCGGCGTCATTCCTCCGAAAGAAATTTCTCCCGGCCTATCCTCCGAGGTGCTCCTGCGCCGGCCGGATGTGCTGCAGGCCGAGGATCTGCTCAAGGCGGCCAACGCCGACATCGGGGCGGCCCGGGCGGCATTCTTCCCGCAAATTTCCCTGACGGCCGCAATTGGAACTTCGAGCAGCGATCTCTCCGGACTCTTCAAGGCCGGCTCGGGCGCGTGGAGCTATGCGCCGCAGATTGTGATGCCGATTTTCGATGCCCGCACGTGGTCGGCGCACAAGGCCGCCAAAGTGCAGCGGGAAATCGCCGTGACCCAATACGAGAAGGTGATTCAGAGCGCCTTCCGGGAAGTGGCCGACGCGCTGGCCACCCGCGGCACCGTGGACCAGCAGGTGGCGGCGCAACAATCCCTGGTCAATGCTGCCACCGAAACTTATCGCCTGTCCGTTTCCCGTTATGACAAGGGCATTGACAATTATCTGACCGTCCTCGATGCGCAACGGTCACTGTATGCCGCGCAGCAGGGACTGGTCTCCCTCCGCCTGGCGAAGCTCGCCAACCAGGTGCGGCTTTACGCCGTGTTGGGCGGTGGCTGGCAAAACGGGCCATCGCCCGCTCCCATCGCCACGTCCAGTTCTCCACAACCGCACCGCAACAACTGATTTTCCGGAAACTCATCCTGTGAACGACAAACCACTGCATTCACTTTGCTGGCGATGCCTTCGATCCACATTTTGATGGCCAAACAGCACTCCAACGAATATCAAATGCCAAACGAGAATTGAATTTCCATGAGTGAGAATCCTTCAATCGACCAACCGCCAGAACCCATAAAAAAGGGCAATGGCAAACAGTTTGCCAAACTGAATTCACCGTGGTTTTTATGGCCGGCGACGGCGGCGCTTACCGTGCTGTTGCTTTTTGCGCTGTCTTATCTCAACAGTTTTTTGACGCACGAATCCACGGACGACGCGTTTGTTGAAGGCCACGTCGTTTCCATCGCACCCAGGATTTCCGGCCAGGTGCTGGCGGTCCACGTTTTGGACAACCAGCTCGTCCACTCGAACGACCTGCTCGTGGAAATTGACCCGGCGGATTACGCGATGACCGCCGCGCAGAAGCAATCCGCGGCGGACGCGCAGGAATCGAGCTACAAACTCGCGCTCGCCGGGTTCGAGTTGATGCGCGCAAAAGTGACGACCGCCGGGGCCGTCGCTCAAGCATCAAAGGCCGACACCGCCGCGGCGGCCGCCACCGCTGCGCGCGCGAAAGCGGATTTTGAGCGCAGCCAGGAATTGCGGAAGCAAAACACGATTTCGCAGCAGGAATTTGACAGCATGCAGGCTGCGGCTCAACAAGCGGAAGCGAACCTGAATGCCGCACAGCAAAAAGCCGCGGCGGACGAATCGAAAATCAACGAGGCCGGAGCGCAGTTGAACGCGACGGAAGCCGGCGTCAGCATGGCGCTCGCGCAATTCCGGCAGGCGCAAACGAGCGTTCAGTCGGCACAACTCGACGTTTCCTACACGAAAATATTTGCGCCCAGCGACGGGCGCGTGACGCGCAAGGCGGTCGAGCCGGGCGATTATGTGCAAACGGGACAGACGCTTTTGTCCATCGTGCCGAACGAGGTCTGGGTCGTCGCCAATTTCAAGGAGACGCAGTTGAAGCACATGAAACCCGGCCAGCCGGCGCTCGTGGAGATTGACGCGCTCGGCAAAACGCTGCGCGCGCACGTGGACAGCATTCAGGCTGGCAGTGGTGCGCGGTTCAGCCTGCTGCCGCCGGAAAACGCGACGGGCAATTACGTGAAAGTCGTCCAGCGCGTGCCGGTGAAAATCGTTTTCGACGAGCCGTTGCCCGCCGACCACACTATCGGCCCGGGACTTTCCGTAAGCCCGGGCGTTCAGGTGAGTTCGTTGAGCCTGCCGGATTGGGCGATGGCGCTGGCCGCGATTATTCTGGCGTTCGCAGCGGCGATGGGATTTCGGGCTGTGTTGCGACGGAAATTCAACAGCACGCAGCAATAAAAGTTTGTCCAATGATCCGTCCGAAAAAATGGCACAGGCTTCCAGCCTGTGAATGTCAACCAAAACACAGGCCGGAGGCCTGTGCCACGAAATAAATTTCCCATGTCTGATGGCGCATATCACGAGGATTGGCATCCGCGCCACAATCCCTGGCTCATCGCGTTCGCCGTGATGATGGCGGTGTTCATGGAGGTGCTCGACACGTCCATCGCCAACATCGCCCTGCCGCACATCGCCGGCAGCCTTTCGGCGACGACCGACGAAGCGACCTGGGTGCTGACGAGCTATCTGGTTTCCAACGCAATTATTCTGCCGATGACCGGCTGGCTGGGAAATTATTTTGGCCGGAAGCGCGTGTTGCTTTCCTGCGTGATGATGTTCACGTTCGCGTCGGTGTTGTGCGGACTGGCGTGGAATTTGCAGACGCTGATTCTGGCGCGCATTTTGCAGGGCGCGGGCGGCGGCGCGATGGTGCCGATTGCCCAGGCGATTCTGCTGGAAAGTTTCCCGCCGGCCAAACGGGGCGCGGCCATGGCGATGTTTGGCATGGGCGTGGTCGTGGCGCCAATTCTGGGACCGACGCTCGGCGGCTGGATCACGGACAATTACTCGTGGCGCTGGATTTTTTACATCAACCTGCCGGTCGGCATCCTGGCCGTGTTGATGCAACAATGGCTCGTCGAAGATCCGCCCTACATCAAACGAAACAAGGCGGCGACGATTGATTTCATCGGGTTCGCGCTGCTGGCCGTCTGGCTGGCGACGCTGCAAATCACGCTCGACAAGGGACAGGAAGAGGACTGGTTTGGGTCAAACTGGATCCGGTGGCTGGTGGCAATTTCGACCGTCTCCCTGATCGGGTTCGTGGTGAGGGAATTTACGACCGACCATCCACTGGTGGATTTGCGGGTTTTTCGCAACCGCAATTTCGCCGTCGGCGTGATGTTGATGACGGTCGTGGCCGTGATTCTCTACGGCACGACGGCGGAGTTGCCGTTGTTTTTGCAAACGCTGATGGGTTATCCGGCGTTGCAAAGCGGTTATGCGATGAGTCCGCGCGGCATCGGCGCGTTCGTCACCACGTTCATCGTCGGGCAGCTGGTGGGGCGCATCCGGAGCCGCTGGCTGTTATGCTGCGGCTTTACGCTGCTGGCTGGGTCGTCTTTCATGTTGAGCGACATCACCTTGCAGGTGAGCCAGGCGCGCGTCATCCTGCCAAGCATCCTCAATGGCGTCGCCATCAGTTTTATTTTCGTGCCGTTGACGACGACGACCATGGGTCAATTGCGCCAGTCGCAAATGGGCAACGCGACCGGTCTTTACAATCTCATGCGCAACCTCGGTGGCAGCATCGGCATCGCGTTTGTCACCACCATGCTGGCGCGCGGCGCGCAGGTGCACCAGGCGCTCATGGTCGGGCATCTGACGCCGACCGACCCGGTGTTCAGGCAACAGATCGCCGCCGCACACGCCCTGCTCGTGCGGCACGGCGATCCCGTGCATGCCACAAGCCAGGCCTACAGCCTGGTTTACAACACGCTCGACCATCAGGCGCATCTGTGGGCGTTTGTGGACAATTTCCGGCTGTTCGGCCTGCTCGCGCTCGGCTGCGTGCCGCTGATTTTCCTGTTCAAACGAATCAAACACGAGCCAGTCAGGGCGGTGGAAGTACCTTGAGGCGTTGCATTGAACAAACCCGACGATTGTTCCGTCCTAACTCGCAATTGGGAAAAATACCAACAAACTCAATAATCTTTTCCGACTGGAAAATGCGCCTTTCCAAGGGTGATGCTCCGTTAGATTGTTACCGGCAGTTATCACTCCCCTTCTCTAGTCGTTATAGAACAGGGCGCAGAAAACGACAACGGAGGCTTCATCCGTTCTGGGCATGGCATTCGGCTCGGCGGGCATGACCAGGCTGCTCATGTGCGTGGCCACCAACTTCAGGTCCGGGTGTTGCGCGAGAAATTGGTTGATCTGTTCTTCGAGGGCCGTCACCGGCGACTTGCCGGAGGGCAGCAGATGGAGAACGACTTCAAATGTTTTTATTTTCATTTCGCTTGGCTGGTGTAATCCGGCCCTCTTTCGGTTACAAGCTCAAATTCCTGGCGAAAGATTGGATGGTAATATCCTTTCTCACAGTCGGTTTTTGACACTTAGCCGGAACGATTCAGCTTGAAAGAGTGAACACCGTTTGGCGGGCTTGGGGTGATGAACCAAACACAAGCTTACGAGCCTCGACGGGAGGCGGACCAAACGGTGCGCCTGCCAATTGACACCAA
>Ga0224555_1000195_pt1 | contig 88688 bp, 88 predicted proteins | sample 714S23034metaG_FD_180687 | JGI IMG/M metagenome (GOLD analysis project Ga0224555, IMG submission 180687) | Peat soil microbial communities from Stordalen Mire, Sweden - 717 S2 30-34 | ecosystem: Environmental > Terrestrial > Soil > Wetlands > Peat | place: Sweden: Norrbotten County, Stordalen... | reverse complement strand
CTCCTGGGCCTCCTTGATCTGGAGGAAGAACGGGTCGTCCGCGTCGCGCCCGACCAGCAGCATGGCGTAGCACTGGGTACCGACCGAGCCCACTCCGACCACCTTGTGCGCGGTGTCGACGGGCACGAACTGGGCGAGCAGCACTCGCCGGTCACCGCTCAGCGTCTCGCCGTACCCCTCGAGGACCTGATCGAGCAGCTGGCGCGCGCTGAGCGAATCAGCGTCCGACTCGCTCAGCGGAGTGATGAGCGGCGGCTGGGGTGTGATGCGAGGCCCGGCGTCGGTGTAGGTCACCATCCGCTCGAATGACTTCGCCGTGCCCTTGCCCTTGGCGAGGCCGATGACGTTGTCGACCTTCTGCATCGCGTGATCGGGCAGGAAACCCTTCAGGTCGGTCATGACGGCGTCGACATCGAGTGCCGCGTACCAGACGTTGAGCCGCGTCTCGGCCGCGAAGCGCTGCATCGAGGCCCGGTACTCCCTCGCGCAATCGAGCGCGATGGTCTCCTGGCTGTGCGCGTCGTGGCCGAGGTAGTGCGACGCGACAACCAGCGACGCCACCAGACGCTTCACGTCCCACTCGAACGGCCCCTGGTCGGTCTCGTCGAAGTCATTGACGTCGAAGACCAATCGCCGCTCAGGCGAAGAGAAGACGCCGAAGTTGGAGAGGTGCGCGTCCCCGCAGATCTGCACCTCGAGAGACGTGCTCGGTCCGCGAGCCAGGTCGTCGGCCATCAGCAGCGCGCACCCTCGGTAGAAGGCCAGCGGGCTGGTCAGCATTCGCTGGTAGCGAATGGGCAGGAGGCTCGCGACGCGACTCTCGCCCTGCTGGATGAGGCGCGCCACCGGGTCGTAGCCGGACGGGCGTCCGACCACCGTCGCCAGGTCGGCTCGCGGCGTCCCCTCTCGCTGGGCGCGCCCGAGCGTCTGGCGTGCGCGGAGCGACGGCAGCCGGGTCTTCTCGGTCACGTGAGGCTCCTCGAGGCGTGCTGGGCGCGCCACTCGCCGCGCACCCGCGGCCCGACGCTCGTGACCACCAGCAGGCCGATCGTCAGGTCGGTCACCAGGATGCATCCGGGAAAGAGCGCGCCGGCGGTGGTGATGTGCTTCAGGGTGAACAGCGTGATCGCGCAGTTCACGAAGCCCAGGAAGAAGGCCCGGGGCGACTCGGTCGTGGGCGCGAGCCAGGACTTGCGCAGCGTCGGCACGGCCGCCACCTGATCGGCCGCCACGAAGGAAAGCAGGGCGATCGTGGGTTCGTTGATGAACCACCAGAAGACAAGGCCCAGCAGCGAGACCGCGCCGCAGAAGATGTCGAACTTCCCGATCTTCCACACGACGTGCCGGTTGCGGAACGAGGCCACCACCACCACGAGCGGCAAGAGGCCCAGCGTCAGCGTCATCAGCGAGGCGATGCCCACGTGCTGCTGGACCTCGACCACGAATGCCAGGATCCCCTCGACGGCCCACAGTCCCCACGTGACCCGGTTCGGCGAGGTCTCGCCGCGCAGGGTGTCGCGCACGTAGCCGTAGGTCCCCACGAGCGATACGGCGATCGCGAGGAAGACGAAACGGGGATCGATCACCTTGCAAGTCTGCCCGCAATCGTCGCACCGGCCAAATACGTTTTCTCGCCCTCACATCCCTGTCTATAGTCACTGGGGTGACCGCCGTCGTCGAGGTGCAGGAACTGCGCAAGTCCTACGGCAAGGTCGAACGGCTCCACGGCATCACCTTCGAGGTCCAGGCCGGGGAGATCCTGGGTTTTCTCGGGACCAACGGCGCGGGCAAGACGACCACCATCGAGATCCTGGAGGGTTACCGGTCACGCGACGGCGGTCGGGTGTCGGTGCTGGGTATCGACCCGGCGCACGCCACCCGGGCGTGGCGCAACCAGATCGGACTCGTGCTCCAGGAGTGCGAGCTTGATCCGGTGTACAGCGTGCGCGAGACCGTTTCGATGTTCGCGCGCTACTTCAAGCGCCCGACCGACATCGTCGCCACCATCGAGGCGGTTGGGCTGGCTGACAAGACCGACGAGCGCGTCGGGCACCTCTCGGGCGGCCAGAAGCGGCGCCTGGACGTGGCGCTGGGCCTGATCGGCGACCCCGAGGTCCTCTTCCTCGACGAGCCGACGACCGGACTCGATCCCGTGGCCCGCCGCGAGATGTGGGTCATGATCGACGGGCTCCGCCAAGCGGGAAAGACGATCTTCCTCACGACCCACTACATGGACGAGGCCCAGCATCTGGCCGACCGGATCATCATCCTGAGAGAGGGTGAGATCGCCGCTCAGGGCACTCCCGACGAGCTCAGTCGAAGCCTGGGTTACCGGACCGAGGTGACGTTCACCCCCTTCGAAGGAATGGCACTGGACACGCTCATCGCTTCGATCGGCGCTCCGGTGACGAGAGAGGACTCGCTGGTGCGCTTCGCCACCGACAGTGTCCAGACGGACCTCGAGCTGCTGCTGGCGTGGGCGAAGGACCAGCGAGCGCAGCTCGCCAATCTCCAGGTGATACGACCGAGCCTCGACGACATCTTCGTTCAACTGGCCGGCAGTCCGGTCGGGATGAGGCAGTCAACTCATGAGTGACTTATCCCTCGCCACGGCCCAAACTCGTTACGCCCTGCGTGGATTCATGCGTGACGCCAGCGCCCTGGGCTTCACGGCCTTCTTCCCGGTGTTCCTGCTCCTGCTCTTCAACGCGATCTTCAGGGGCGACACTCGATTCGCGGGTCTGCACGTGCCCGCCGCCTCGTACTACACGGCTTCGATCGTCTCCTACGAGATAATGCTCGTCAGCTTCAGCTCACTGCTCATCAGGGTCACGACCAACCGGGAACGGGGCCTGCTGAAGCGCTTCCGGGGTACGCCCATGCCGAGCTGGGTCTACCTGATCTCCGAGATCGGCCGGACCATCGTGGTCGTGGCGACGACGGTCACCGTCCTCGTCGCGGTCGGCGCGGTCTTCTATCACGTTCGAATCTCCGGTCACCTCTTGGCTGGCCTCGTGACGTACGTGGTGGTCGGCGTGACCTGCTTCTGCGCCATTGCCCTCGCGCTGTCCGCGGTCTCCCCAACGGCCGACTCCGCGTCGGCATTCGGGCCGCTCGCCGCGACCATACTGGCGTTCCTGTCAGGCGTCTTCATCCCGGTGGACATCATGCCCACCTGGATGCTCGATCTCGGCAAGGTGTTTCCCTTGGAGCACCTCGCCCGGGGGCTGCAGACGGCGTTCCTGATACCTGGCTCGACCGGGATCACCGCGACGAACCTCGCCGTGATGATCGCCTGGGGCGCCGCGGCGCTCCTGGTTGCCATAAGGACCTTCCGGTGGGAACCATTGGCGTCGGGCGGCGGCTGACGCCAGCGGTGTGCACCCGGCTTCGCATCGCGGCCGACTCCCCTCCGGTAGCCTCGGCCATCGTGGATGCCAAGCACTTTCTCGCAATGACCCGCGTCGCGGACGACGCCTGGTCCTTCCGCGTCACCGAGCGGCTCATCACCCCCGGGCAGTTCCTCTTCGGCGGCTGCGGACTCGCGGCGGGGCTCGTGGCCCTCGAGGGGGCCAGCGGTCGTCCGACGATCTGGGCCAGCGCTCAATACCTTTCCTACGCGCAGCTGGGCGCCGAGGTGACCGTCAAGACCGACCTCGTGGTGGTCGGTGGGCACGTCACCCAGGCCCGCGCCACCGCCGTGGTCGAGGGCCGCGAGATCCTGACCGTGAACGCGGCCCTCGGCACGGGCCAACTGAACGCTCCGACGTCCTGGACGGTGATGCCCGACGTGCCGGGCCCCGGGGACTGCCCTCCTCGGTCGCTTCCCATGGTCATGGGTGCGTCGATCTTCCAGCACGTCGAAAGCCGCGTCGCGCTGGGCCGGACCTTCGATCAGCTGGACGGAACACCGGGATCTCCCGTGTCGGCGATCTGGTCGAGGGTTCCGGGCCACTTCGAGCCGTCCGCGGCAACCCTGGCGATCTTCGGCGACTACGTGTCGGGCGGCGCGAGCCAACCCCTGGGCCAGCGAACGATGGGTCGCAGCCTGGACAACACCATCCGCGTGGCGACGCTCGAGCCCACCGAGTGGGTCCTCTGCGAGATTCAAATGCACGCCCTCAGCGGAGGCTTCGCCCAAGGCACGGCCTTTCTCTGGAGCCAGTCGGGTACCTTGCTGGCCACGGCGAGCCAATCGATCGCCTCGAAGATCTGGGAGCAGCGGGCCCGGTAGGGCAAATGCGGCGCTGGTGTAGATTGGTACCCCTGCGGGGCTATAGCTCAGTCGGTTAGAGCGCGTCACTGATAATGACGAGGTCGTAAGTTCGATTCTTACTAGCCCCACCACTGCGGTTCGCCCGGGGTTCACCCGGTGCGTTACGGTTCTGGTACCGACAAAACAAGGATCGCAATATGTCGAACGACCGCTCCGCACTGACCAGCCTCGAACGTGAAAAGGCCTCGGTCTTCCATTCCTGGTCGGCGCAGTCCACCATCAATCCCCTGATGATCAGGGACGCCAAGGGCGTCTACGTCACCGGTGAGGACGGCACCACCTACCTCGACTTCTCGTCGCAACTGGTGAACACCAACATCGGCCACCAGCACCCTTCGGTCGTGAAGGCCATCCAGGACCAGGCCGGCGTGCTGTGCACGATCGCCCCCCAACACGGCTACGAGTCGCGCTACCGCGCCGCTGAGCTGATCCTGGACCACTCCTTCGAGGGCGCGTCCAAGGTCTTCTTCACCAACGGAGGTACCGAGGCGGTCGAGCACGCGGTGCGCATGGCGCGACTGCACACCGGTCGCCACAAGGTCCTCGCGGCCTACCGCAGCTACCACGGCGCAACGTCGACGTCGATCAACCTGACCGGTGATCCGCGTCGCTGGCCCAGCGACAACGGATCGGCGGGGGTGGTGCACTTCTTCGGGCCGTTCCTCTACCGTTCGGCGTTCCACGCCATCTCCGAGCCAGAGGAGTGCGCCCGGGCACTGGAGAGCCTCGAGAACACGATCCGCTTCGAGGGACCCGCGACGATCGCCGCCATCATCCTCGAGTCGATTCCCGGCACGGCCGGCATAATGATTCCGCCGCCGGGCTACCTCAAGGGCGTGCGCGAGATCTGCGACCGCTACGGCATCGTCTACATCGCCGACGAGGTCATGTCCGGATTCGGCCGAACGGGATCGTGGTTCGCCTACGACCAGCACGGCGTCAGGCCCGATCTCGTGACGTTCGCCAAGGGGGTGAACTCCGGCTACGTGCCCCTCGGTGGGGTCGTCATCAACGAGGCCATCTGCGCCACGTTCGCCGACCGCGTCTACCCCGGCGGGCTCACCTACTCCGGGCACCCGCTGGCCTGCGCGTCGGCCGTGGCGACCATCGAGGCGATGCAGGACGAGGGCATCGTCGAGAACGCCAAGCGGATTGGCGACGACGTGCTGCGTCCGGGACTCGAGGCGCTCGCGCAAAAGCACCGGATCATCGGCGAGGTGCGCGGGCTTGGTGTCTTCTTCGCGCTGGACCTCGTGAGCGACCGCGCGACCAAGGAGCCCCTGGCCCCGTACGGGCAGAGCTCGCCAGCCATGAACGAGCTGGTCGCAGAGTGCCGGGCGCAGGGCCTGCTGATCTTCGCGAACTTCCACCGTCTCCACGTCGTGCCGCCGTGCACCATCACCGACGAAGAGGCCCGCGAGGGCCTCGAACGTCTCGATCGGGCGCTGAGCGTCGCCGACAAGTCCTACCTCGGCCGGTAATGACCAGCGACGAGCGACGAGCGGAGACGGCGGCACGCCTGCGCGAACTCGGCCACGAGTTCGTAGGGCGCGACCTGAGCGTCGCCGACCTCGAGGAGGTCGCACGTCGGGCGCAGGCGCTGCTCGACCTGGTTCGAGGAGCGCCGCCGAAGGTGCGGACCATCCCGAACGGGACGCTGGAGCACTTCACGATGGCGGTCCCCGATGCCCACACCGTGGAAAAGCACCAGCTCTTCACGGACTCCTTCGTGTCCGGGGGCGCGAACCCGATGGGACTCGGTGCCGTGCTCTGGCGAGAGGGCGAGACCGCCGTGATGGAGGTGACGCTCGGCAAGGCCTTCGAGGGGGCACCGGGGCGGGCCCACGGTGGAGTCGTGGCCGCGCTCATCGACGAGACCATGGGCCTCGTCATGGCGCTCCAAGGCGCCCTGGCCTTCACCGCGCAGCTCGATATCACCTATCTCGCACCCACCCCGGTGCACGAGGCGATCACCGCGCGAGCCTGGCTGGAGAGCCGCCAGGGACGAAAGCTTACGATCAAGGCCGCCGTTCGCTCGGCCGACCTCGTGGTCGCCGAGGCGACGGGTCTCTTCGTCTCGGTCGACCCGGCGAAGTTCCTGGCGCACCTCGCCCGCTCCTGACGCTGGCCACGTGATGACTGCAACGCCGTGGCGGCGCTTCCAGTCGAGCAAGGTCCCGGAGATCACCTTCTCGTTCTGGTTCGTGAAGGTGCTCACCACCGCCATGGGCGAGGCGACCTCGGACTTCTTCGTGCACCGCTTCGCGCCCGAGGCCGCAGTGCTCGTCGCCGGCGTCGTCTTCGCCGTGGCGCTGGTGTACCAGCTGCGCGCGCCCCGCTACCGCACGGTCACCTACTGGTCGGCGGTGGTGATGGTCAGCGTGTTCGGCACGATGTGCGCCGACGTGGTCCACGTGGGCTTCGGAGTCGCGTATCTCGATTCGAGCCTCGGCTTCGCGCTCGCGCTCGCGCTCATATTCCTGTGGTGGCACCGCAGCGAGCGAACGCTGTCAATCCACAGCATCCTCAACGCCCGGCGCGAGCTCTTCTACTGGGCCACGGTCACCGCCACTTTCGCCCTCGGCACCGCCGTGGGCGACATGACCGCCACGACGCTGCACCTGGGGTACTTCGGCTCGGGTCTGCTCTTCGCCGCCTTCATGACGCTTCCCGCCCTCGGGTATCGATTCCTGCACCTCAACGCCATCGGCACCTTCTGGACGGCCTACGTACTGACCAGGCCACTGGGCGCGTCATTCGCCGACTGGTTCGGGGTCTCGCACGAGCGCGGGGGGCTCAACTGGGGCCCGGGTACGGTGGCGATCGGGTTCAGTTGCCTGATCGTCGCGGGCGTCGCCACGATGGCGCTGCGAGAGCGCGCCGGCGTCAGGAAGGCCGAGGGCCGTCATTAGTCTGTTGGTATGCCAGCCATCACCGTACAGAACCCGCTCGAACTGCCCAAGGTCGCCGCCGTGGCGGTCGCCAATCGGCCCCGGCGCGTCTCATCGGTCACCACCGCGCCGCGCGGACTCGAGGGCGAGGGATTCCCCGTGCGACGCGCCTTCGCCGGCATCTCCCAGGCTGACCTCGATCCGTTCGTCCACTTGGACCAGATGGGTGAGGTCGACTACGGGCCCGGCGAGCCCAAGGGCACGCCGTGGCACCCCCACCGCGGTTTCGAGACCGTCACCTACATGATCGAGGGCACATTCCTGCACCAGGATTCGATCGGCGGAGGCGGCGTGATCGAGAACGGGGCCACCCAGTGGATGACCGCGGGAGCGGGGATCCTGCACATAGAGCGGCCGCCGGACGCCCTCATCGACACAGGCGGGCTCTTCCACGGCATCCAGCTCTGGGTGAACCTTCCGGCCCGGCTGAAGATGACCACTCCCCGCTACCAAGACATCGGCGCCGACGCGGTGACGCTGATGACCAACGAGAACGGCGACGCCATCATCCGCGTCATCGCCGGCACGCTCGGCGACGCCGGCGGCCCGGGCGTCACGCACACGCCGATCACGGTGCTGCACGTCTCGCTGCTCCCGGGAGGCCAGCTCGCCCTGCCGTGGGAACCGCGCTACAACGCCCTCACCTACGTGCTCGCCGGCCAGGGCACCGTGGGACTCGAACGGACCCCGCTGAGCGAGGGCCAGATGGCCGTGCAGGTCGACGGCGACTACCTGGTGCTGTCGGCCAGCGAGTCCCCGGACTCGCGCACCGAGGCCCTCGAGCTGCTCATCCTCGGCGGTGAGCCCATTCGCGAGCCGGTCGCGACCTACGGGCCCTTCGTCATGAACACGCGCGCCGAGCTGCAGCAGGCGTTCGAGGACTACGAGGCGGGTCGGCTCGGGCAGATTCCGGCCGACCACATCTAGTCGCGCTGCACGCGGTGCACCAGGAAGGTGCCCGTGGCGCGGCTCACCAAGGCGCCGCTCTCGTTGACGAGCGAGGCCTCGGCGTGGGCGATCTGGCGCGCGAGGCGCACCACGTCGCCGCGCAGCGCGTAGCGCTGCCCGCTCGATGCCGGGCGCATCAACTCGACGGTGAACTCGATGGTCGCCTGGGTACGGTCGCGTCCGCGAAGCGCCGCGTTGATGGCGAAGTTCATCGCCGCGTCCAGCAGCACCGCGTGCACGCCGGCCTGGACCGAGCCGTGGGGGTTGCAGGCCAGGTCGCTCGGGTCGAACGACCCGTTCACCCAGCCGAGGTCCTCGCCGTCGACGCCGTAGGCCTCGAAGGAACCGCCCAACGCGCCGATGATGGACATGCCGCCGTCGCCGAGCCAACGCTCCATGCTCTTTGGTTGTTCATCCACGACCGTGACGATACTCGCGGCGCCGGTCTAGGCTTCGCGCGAGTGGAACAATCCCACTGTCGAGAGAAGGGACACCAATGCCGAACGCGGTCATTGTCGACGCCGTACGCACGCCGGGGGGCAAGCGAAACGGGAAACTGAAGAACTGGCACTCCGTCGACCTGGCGTCGGAAGCGCTTCGCGCCATCGCCAGTCGCAACGACTTCGACCCCGCCCTGGTCGACGACGTCATCATGGGCTGCGTCTCGCAGGTTGGCGAGCAGGCCTTCAACGTCGGGCGCAACGCCGTCCTGGCGGCCGGATGGCCCGAATCGGTGCCCGCCACCACCATCGACCGCCAATGCGGCTCGTCCCAACAGGCGCTGCACTTCGCCGCCCAGGGCGTCATGTCGGGCGCCTACGACATCGTCGTCGCGGCCGGCGTGGAAGTCATGTCGCGCGTCGGGATGGGCACGTCCATCGGCAACGACGTGGGCTTTCCCTTCGGACCCCGGGTCATGCAGCGCTACGAACCCCAGGGTGGGCTCAAGAACCAGGGAATCGGCGCCGAGATGATCGCCGACCGGTGGGACATCTCGCGCGAGGACCTCGACGCGTTCTCCGCCGAGAGCCACCGCCGCGCCGCCCAGGCCACCGCCGAGGGCCGCTTCGAGCGCGAGATCGTGCCGGTCCTGGTGCGCGACGCGGACGGCCAGCCCACCAGCGAGCTGATGACGGCCGACGAGGGCATCCGCCCCGACTCCACGGTCGCCACGCTCGGGGCCCTCAAGGCCGCCTTCAAGGAGGGCGGGAAGGTCACGGCCGGCAACTCCTCGCAGATCACCGACGGCGCGTCGGCGGTGCTGATCATGAGCGAGGAGAAGGCCCGCGAGCTCGGCTACACCCCTCGCGCGAGGTTCCACACCTTCGCCCTCGCGGGCGTGGACCCGGTGACGATGCTGACCGGGCCCATCCCCGCGACCACCAAGGTGCTCGAGCGCGCCGGACTCACCCTGGGCGACATCGACCTCGTCGAGATCAACGAGGCCTTCGCCTCGGTGGTGCTGGCGTGGCAGAAGGAGCACCACGCCGACCTGTCGAAGGTGAACGTCAACGGGGGCGCCATCGCGCTGGGCCACCCGCTCGGAGCCTCGGGCGCGAAGCTGTGCGCCACCCTGCTCAACGAGCTCGAGCGCACGGGCGGCCGGTACGGGCTGATCACCATGTGTGAAGGCGGGGGGCTCGCCAACGCCACCATCATCGAGCGCCTGGGCTGATCAGCCCGGACGCCCGGGTCGCTCAGCGATATCGGGTGGCGAGAAAGAAGGCCGAGAAGATCGAGACCAGGCCCAGCACCAGGTACCACGACGAGACCGAGCCCGGGAGCACCTGGAGATAGTTGAGCGTGATGATCAGCACGCCGAAGGCGAGCAGGTCGATGAGCAGCCACCCGTACCAGCGGGGGCTGTGGTCGTCACTCGCGGGCCGAGGCGCGGTGTAGCGGCCGCGGCCCTCCGCCGAGACGTAACGCCCCATGGTCTTGCTCTTGCGGCGATTCTGTCCGGTCTTTGCCATAGGACCCGATGCTACTGCCGCCCGTAGAGCGGGCAGCTAATACGTCGTGGTCGTGGTCGTGGTCGCGGTCGTGGTCGTCGTTGCCGGGACTGGACAGAGCACCAGGTCAATGGTGGAGTCGTAGAGCGCGGATGACCCCCCGGCCACGCTCTGGGAGTACACGCTGCCCGCGGGACTGGTGGGGAGGCACGTGCCCTGGGGCGCGGTGGTCGTCGAGGCCTTGAGGTGTGAGGCACTGAGCTTGGAGGTTGCGGCTTGCTGGGTCCAGGTCGGGCCGACGACGTTGGGTACGACCACCTGACAGTATCCCGACGAGGTGATCAGCACCACCGCGGAGCCCGCCTTGACTGGCTTGCCCGCCCCCGGGTTCGTCCCGACGACCAGACCCGCCGGCACGGAGTTCGAGCACGTCGTCTGGGTCGTACTCACGCTCAGCCCGGCCTGGCCGATTCCTGCCGCCGCCGCCACCGTCGTGTCGCCGACGTACGACTGCATCGGATAGGCCACTCCCGCCGCCAGCACGACCAGCGTCACCGTCTTGCCGGTCTGGGAGTTCGTTCCGCCCTTGGGGGTCTGGGACAGGACCGTATTCGGTCTCGCGCCGGCAGAGGCCGTCGAGGTGAACTTCACGCTGGGGGACAGCTTCTTAGCGTTTAGCGTGCTCTCCGCGTCGCTCAGGTTCATGCCCGTCACGTCCGGAATCTTCACGGGCGTCACGGTCTTGCCGAGACTGACCTTCAGCGTCACGGACTCGCCCTTGGTGACCTTGGCTCGGGGCTTGGGGTCGGTCGCGACCACAGTGCCGCTGGGCCTCGTGGACAAGACCCGGGTCGTCTTGGCGACGACCAGGCCGTCATTTGTGAGCGTCTGGCTCGCCGTGGCACTTGGCTGGCCGATGACGTCAGGCATCGAGGTCACCGCAGTCGACTTGGCCAGGAAGAAGTACGCCAGACCCCCCAGCGCCAGCAGCAGGATGATCACCGTCGCTATCACTCCGGCGTGGCTGCTCCTGTGGCGACGGACATCGGTCCTCGGACCGCGCATCATCGGCACCGCCTGCGTGCGCTCGCCGGCCGATACCACGCTCACGGCTCGCGTCGCGTCGGCCCCGAAGAAGGCACCCCCCAGGCCGGCCGCGCGGACGGGCTGACCCTCGGTGAAGCGGATCAGGTCGGCCCGGAACTCGTCCGCCGTCTGGTAACGCTGGTCCGGCGACTTCGCCAGGGACTCCATGACGATGGCCTCGAGGTCGCGCGGGACAGTGTCGTTGAACTGCGACGGGAACGGCACCGCGCCGTGGACGTGCTGGGTCGAGACCGCCAGGGGCGTGTCGCCGATGAACGGCGGGCGCCCGACCAGCATCTCGAAGAGCACAACGCCGAGCGAGTAGACGTCACTGCGTCCGTCAACGGCTTCGCCCGAGGCCTGCTCGGGCGAGAAGTATGTGGCGGTGCCCATGACCGAGCCCTCTTCGGCGAGGTGGTCCTCGCTCGACACCGCCTGGGCGATGCCGAAGTCGGTGACCTTCACCTGGCCGTCACTCGTGATCAGGATATTCCCCGGCTTCACGTCGCGGTGCACCACGCCGCTGCGGTGCGCGTAGCCGAGCGCCGCGGCGACCTGGGCCACGATGGTGGCCGATCGCGAGGCCGTGAGGATCCTGGACCCGCGCAGCACCTCCGCCAGCGACGTGCCGTCCACGAGCTCCATCACGATGAAGTACGTGCCGTCGTCCTCGCCCCAGTCGAAGACCGGCACGATGTTCGGGTGCGAGAGGTTGGCCGCCGCCTGGGCCTCGCGACGGAACCGCTCGACGAATGCCGGGTCGGCGCTGAGCTCGGGATAGAGGATCTTTAGGGCGACCGCGCGGTTGAGCAGCAGGTCCTGGGCGCGGTAAACGGTCGCCATGCCGCCCCGCGCGATCAGGTGCGTGACCTGGTACCGGTTCGAGTAGATCCGGGGGTCGCTGACGGGCTCCATAACTCTAACAGCCTACGCTCTCAGCATTTGACGTAGCGCTCGTCAGCTCGTGCACGTGGTCGCCGTTCCCGTGGCGGGGAGATGTCGTTGGATGGCGAGCGCCCCCTCGATGAGACACTTCACGATCGGTCCCGCCACCGTCGCGCCGTACGCGGAGACCGCTTGGAAGGGCATCACCACCGCCACGGCCACGGTTGGGTCCGACGCCGGAGCGAAGGCGATCATCCAGTCGTCGGTGTTCTTCACGCTGTTGCCCGTCTGGGCGGTACCGGTCTTGGCGGCCACGTCGTCGGCGGGCAGGAAGATGCCGGCGGCCGTGCCGCGGAGCACGACGTTGACCATGAGCGGCACGATCTGGGCGGCCTGGGAAGCCGTGAGCGGCTGCTTCCAGACCGAGTCCTTGTAGCGCGAGACGACGGCGCCCTCGGGCGAGCTGATCGAGGACATCAGGTGCGGGGTCATCATGGCACCCCCGTGGGCTACGGCGGCCGCGACCAGGGCGTCCTGGAGGGCGGTCGTGCGGACGTTCTGCTGGCCGATCGAGGAGTACGCCAGTTGGGGAATGTCGTTGGTGAAGACCGACGCCGGCGGGAAGTAGCTTTTCACCACTCCGGGCAGGTCCAGCGGCGGCGTCTCGTTGTAGCCGAACGCGTTCGCGGTCTTCGACATCAGGGGCCCGCCGAGGTCCATGCCCAGCAGCGCGTAGCCGGGGTCGCACGACTCGGGCAGCATCACGGCCACCGTGCCGCCGCACGTAGATAGACCGTCATTACAAAGCTGCTTGTTCGAGTTCGGAAGGGAAATACAGACGTTGGAGGGGTACGACTTCACGAGCAGATCGGGCCGGCCGAGAACGGCCGCCGCGGTCGTGACGACCTTGAACGTCGAACCCGGAGGGAAGGTCTGCTGAGTCGCCACGAGCCCCAACGGCGGGAATCCGTGGCTGTCGTTCTTGTTGATTGCCTTCCAGGCCTTCTCGGCGACCGCGAAACTCGACGAGGTGAGCGGTGCCGGGTTGTAGTACGGATTCGAGTACATGGCGAGCACCGCGCCGGTGCGGGGGTCGAGCACCACCGCGGCGCCGTCCTGACCGGTCATGTTGGCGCGGGCGATCTTCTGGAGGGTCGGCTCGAGGGTCAGGGTCACCGAGTCCGGCGCGCTGGTGGGCGCGAGCAGTTGCTCCAGGCTCTGGGGCGGCTGCGCGTGCGAGGAGAGCACGCTGTCGTACTGCGCCTCGAGGCCCCAGGGCGGATAGGAAGGTCCGGAGAAGCCGACCACACCCGAGGTGAGCGAACCGAGCGGATAGATCCGTTGGTAAGGGTAAAGTCCGCCGAGGGTCGGTACCGACCGGGCGAGAATCGTCCCGTCGGCCGCGACGATGTCACCTCGCGGATACAGCGTCGACGCGTTGGACACGCGGGGATTCTCCGAGGAGGCGTCCAGCGCCGGGGCGTGGAAGAACTGTATCCAGGCCGATTGAGCGGCCACCAGCACGAAGAGGACCAGAATGGCCGAGGCCAGGACGCTGAGTCGGCGTGACACGCGCTAACCGGCGGCTTTCTTCAGCGTGGTCGTGGTGGTGGCGTTCGACGGCGTCTGGCCCATCTGCCACGCGCCGTGCAGCGCGGCCGCCTGTCCCTTCGCCGCGGCGAGCGTCGGCTCCTCGATCGTCGCTATCAGCTCCTGGCGGTCGGCCGGTCGAAGCTGCGCCGCCTTGTAGGTCGTGTCGAGCACCTTGATCGGCTTGTACCAGAGAACGCCGCTCGGCTGGCCCTGGTAGACCGCGATGGTTCCGGCGTCGTCGCCGAGGTAGTAGGTCGAGTACGCGTACCAGTGCACCACGAGGACGCAGCCGCCCAGGACGAGAAGGAACACGGCGACACTGAGCCACACCCGCCAGGTGAATCGTCGGCGCCGGCGGGTGGACGCGAAGCTCGCGTTTGGCCGGGGACTCGACTCCTCGGGCGCGGGCATCGACTTCATGGTCTTCTTGATCGGCGCCGTGGCCACGGTGACGTCGTCGAACTCGAGCAGGATCGCCGAGATGTTGTCACGTCCGCCGGCCTGCCTGGCCGCGTCGATCAGCTGGCTCACCGAGTCCTCGAGCGGCATGGGCGGGCTCGCCAGCCGGACCAGCTCTTCGCCCGAGAGTTCGTTCGAGAGGCCGTCGCTGCAGAGCAGAATCCGGTCACCCGCCTCGGCGTCAATCGACGACACGTCGACCTGCAGCTCGTCCTCGACCCCCAGCGCCCTCGTAAGCTGGTGGCGCCGAGGGTGAACCTGCGCCTCCTCGCTGGTCAGGCGGCCCATGCGGACCCATTCCTCGGCGACGCTGTGATCCTCGCTGAGCTGGCGCAGGGCACCGTCTCGGAGCTGGTACGCCCGCGAATCGCCCACGTTGAACAGCGTCGGAGAGACCACGCCCGCGGCGTCTCGCGTGAGCCCGACCGCGATGACCGTCGTTCCCATGCCGAAGCGTTCCGGGTTATCGCGCGCGTCGGCGATGATCGCCCGGTTCGCGGCTTCGATCGCGCGGAAGAGGCCTTCCCAGGTGGGCCTCTCGCCGAAATTGCGGCACACGAGGTCGATTGTCAGGGCCGACGCGACCTCGCCCGCCGCGTGGCCTCCCATCCCGTCGGCGACGACTGCCAACGTGTCGTCGACGTAGATGGCGTCCTGGTTCGTCTCGCGGACCAGTCCCGTGTCGGTCGCCGAGGCGTAACGCCAGTGTGTCAACGAACCACCTCGAACAAGACGCCACCGACCTGGACGATATCCCCGCGCTCGATGAGCACGCGGCCCTTCACGAGCTCCTGATTGACGTAGGTCCCGTTGGTCGATCCCAGGTCCTCGATGGAAAGCTCGCCGTCGTCGTTCGCGACCCGGGCGTGCCGCGATGAGAGATAGGTGTCCTGGAGTTGCACGTCGCACTCGGCGCTGCGCCCGATCGTGACGGCCCCTTCCACGTCAATCCGCGCACCCGCCAGTTCGAGCGGTTCGATGTACTCCAAACCAAGCGCGACCCTTCGGCGACGGCGACGCTCGGGCGAGTGCTCCTCGGGGGAGCGGGCCTGGACCGAAGCGACCCGCAGGACGCGCGCGAAGAAGAGGACGGCGACGACCATTACCAGGACCTGTAGCGGACGCACGACCGCCGCGTAGTTCGACGACGCGACAAGAGCGGTCAAGCGAGCTCGATCCGAAAGTGCACCGTGGCGACGGTGATGTCGTCGCGGGGTGAGAGCGAGACGGCGGTGATGCGGTGCCCGTTGACGAACGTCCCGTTCGTCGACTGGAGGTCCCGCACCGCCACACCATCGCTCGTGCGCCACACCTCGGCGTGTCGCCGCGACACGTTGGAATCGTTGATTACCACGTCAACGTCGGGATTGCGCCCGATGACGAGGGGCCGGTCGCCTACGTCGAAGGAGCGGCCATCGTCGGCGACGAGTCGTGGCTGACTCTCGCCGCCGAGGAACTCCGTGGTGACCGCCAGGTCGCCAACCTTGAGATCGTCATCGATGAAGACCTCCACTCGCACTGGTCCGACGAAGTTGTAGCCCTCGCCGACGGCGTGCTGGCGAACCGTCTCTTCCAGTTCGGCGACCAGGGCTTTCTGGAACCCGTCGAACCGCTGCGCATCTTCCGGGCTGAGCCACACGCGGATCTGGTTCGGCGAAAGCGGACCCTGGCTGGAGAGCCGTCGGGTGAGGTCGACCTCGCGGAGTATTCGAGAGCCGATCTCTATGGGCTGCAGCGAGTTCTTGAAGGTCCGCGAGAAGCCGCGCTCAAACAGTCGCTCCAGGCGATTCTCGACTTTCTTCAGAACCATGACATCTCCAACTGTACCGGCCGCTAGAGAATGCGAGGGGGTCGAGAACATAAGGGTTCCGGAGTTGGAGTATTGTTGCAGGTTCTTAGGGCGGGTGGCGAAATTGGCAGACGCGCAGGCTTCAGGTGCCTGTATCCGAAAGGATGTGGGGGTTCAAGTCCCCCCTCGCCCACTAATTTCATCCAGGAGTTGTCGCAGTCCTCACGATTTCGATGCGTCCGATCCCGACCTCCGCGTCAACCGTCAAGTGCGGTGCCTTCTTCTGGCTCGCGGCGGTCTTCAATGAGGGAGGGACCGCCTCGAACTGACCCAGGATCTCCGAGCCCACCCAGAGCTGATAGGACACCGAGCCGATGCCGACGTGGGTCTTGAGGTCGACTATCGCGTTGGCCGGCAGATCCACGACCAGGTTGCCGACGCTCACCGTGGAGGTCACCGTGAAGCCATTCGCGGGGAACGACACGTTGCTCAAGTCGACCCTCGACGAGCCGAACTCCGTGCGGTAGGTCGACTGCACCTGCGTCAGGGACGTCGGCTGCCAGATTCGCACGCCGTTGCCCCCCGAAATCGGCACGCCCGTCGACTCGAGAAAGCCCAGAAAGGTTCCCGAGAGCAGGATCAGCAGGCTCGTGAACACGAGGAAGAGCGCGGCTATGAATCGTCGAAACGAGAACTGGCGAGCCGGCGCTCGCAGCGCGAGTACCGCCAAGACGACCAGGAAGATCAGCCAGAGCAGGGCGAAACCCTTGCCGAACTGAGGTACCCCGCCCACCGTGGTCACGAAGATCACGGCCAGGCCGACGACCCCCGCGAGCAAGGCGTAGTAGATCCAGGGCGACCTCGATGCCGGAAGGACGTCATCCTGGCCCGCGGAATAGCCTTCTGCGGAGGAGCGAGGAATCAGCACCCACATCGCGAGGTAGATCGCCGCACCTAAGCCCCACAGGGCCGTGAGCACCACGAAGATCACCCGGACGATGTTGGGATCGATGTCGAATCGCTCGCCGATGCCACCGGCCACGCCCCCGATCAGACGCCTCTTAGTGCTTCGCCTCAGTCCCGGCTCCCCTGGCTCGCTCGCGTCGGTCCTGTTTTCGGGGGCTTCGTCCATAGACGTCAATGTACGAGGCCGGTGGATAGAGGGGTATTGGGATAAACCCTGACGCGCCAACCACGCCTCGGGGTTTACCCCTAGTCACGTCGGCGTCTCACCGTGCAAGACTTCCTGAAGACGAGAACCCACTACCGACAGGCCAGGACACCGCGATGCCAGTCACCATTTCGAGCAAGCCAACGCTGGGAGTGCCCCTTCGACCACTGCGACGCTCCCGCACCGACTGCATACTGGGCGGGGTCTGTGCGGGCATCGCCATCCGGTTGGGGTTAAGAGAGCGCACCATCCGCATCGCCTTTTCCGTCAGCGCCTTCGTGTTCGGCCTGGGGCTGCTCTTGTACGTCGCGTCCTGGATCTTCATGACGCGCTCCGGCGAGGACCAGTCGATCGGACAACGTATTTCGCACCAGCACCGCGACACGCGGATCGTCCTGCTCGCGGTCATCGTCGCCCTGGGTCTCCTGCTGGCGGTCCACTCGTTCGCACTCCAGCGCGTCGGTTCGTTCGCCTGGGCGATCCTCTTCAGTTTCGTCGCCGTCCTCGCTGTCTGGAGAGGTGCGTCCCAGGACGAACGAGTTCACCTTCAGGCACTATTGAATGCGGCGCCCGTCGTCGGGACGGCTTCAGCCCGTGGCTGGAAGGCCATCGCGCTGCGGATCATCCCGGGAGTAATCCTGATCGTCGTGGGACTTCGGATTATGAACAAAATCGGTGGAATATGGGGTGCGGCCGTGCCCGCGCTGATCGGAGCGATGGTGCTTATCGTCGGCGCTCTCATCATCCTGGCCCCGTGGTGGCTCCAGACGGTGCGAGACCTGTCCAGCGAGCGACGCGAACGCGTGCGGATTGAGGAGCGCGCTTCGATGGTGGCCCACATCCACGACTCGGTTCTCCAAACCCTGACGCTGATCGAACGCGCGGCGGGCAGCGAGGTCGACGTCGTGCGCCTGGCGCGAGCCCAGGAGCGTGAGCTGCGCCAGTGGCTCTTCGATCCGAACTTCGACAGCGATTCGAGCAAGGCGCCCGAGTCCTTCGCGGCCCTGCTCGGAACCATCGAGCGCGACGTCGAGAGCGACTACGGCGTCAAGGTCGAGTTGGTCGTCGTCGGCGACTGCAGCGCCGACGAGGGTGTGCGCGCACTCGCCGCGGCGGGACGCGAGGCCGCGATCAACGCGGCCAAGTGGTCGGGGGCGTCGATGGTCTCGATCTTCGGCGAAGTGGAGCCCGCGACGATCTCGCTCTTCGTCAGGGACACCGGCTCGGGCTTCGACCTCGCCAGTGTGGCGAGCGACCGCCAAGGGATTGCGCTTTCCATCAGGCAGCGCATGAGCCAGTACGGAGGCAAGACGTCGATCCACAGCATGATCGGCGCCGGTACCGAGATCCAGCTGAAGATGCCGCGCAGCGTGGCGCATCCGTGAACCAGCCGCGGGTCTTTCTCGTCGATGACCACGAGCTGATCCGTTCGGGGATTCGGACCGAGCTCTCCGGGTCGGTCGAGATCGTCGGCGAGGCCGACCAGGTCGACGCCGCCATCGAGATGATCCTCGAGCGCTCACCGGACGTCGTCCTGCTCGACGTTCACATGCCCAACGGAGGCGGCCTCGCCGTGCTGAAGGCGGTGACGCAGACACCGTGCCCGGTACGGTTCCTCGCGCTTTCGGTGTCCGACGCCGCCGAGGATGTCATCGCCATCATCCGAGCCGGCGCCCGGGGCTACGTGACGAAGAACATTTTGGGACCCGATCTGACCGACGCCATCTACCGCATCGCAGCCGGAGACGTCGTCTTCTCGCCGCGTCTGGCCGGCTTCGTGCTCGACGCCTTCGCCAGCACCGGCGAGAGCGCGCCGCTGATGGAGCTGGTCGACGTCGAACTCGACCAGCTCACCCCCAGGGAACGCCAGGTGCTGCGACTCATTGCGCGCGGATACACCTACAAGGACATTGCCACCGAACTCTCCATATCTTCAAAGACCGTCGAGAGTCACGTCTCTTCCGTGCTGAGGAAGCTGCAACTCTCGAATCGGCATCAGCTCACGAATTGGGCATCCGAGCGTCACCTCTCCTAACTAAGGCCTGTGGCCGCCTCGCGGACCGCTCAGCCGCTCGCCCCATCGACCAGGATGACCTCGGACTCGCGTCGCCGCCAATAGCCGGTTGCCGGTCTAAGCCGCATCGGATTCAGGGGAAACTCCGGCCGACGGTAGCATCGACTCCAATGGAAGCGTCCTCGCAGTCCACCTTCGAAGTGGACGATCTTCGCGTCGAACGCCAGGGCAACGAGATACTGAGGTCAATCTCCTTTCGAGCTGCCCCCGGAGAGCTCATAGGCCTGCTCGGGCCGAGCGGCAGCGGCAAGACCACCCTGATGAGGTCGCTACTCGGCGTGCAGGCCCTCACCAGCGGATCGGTGAAGGTCCTGCAGTCAGCCGTGGGTTCGGCGTCACTGCGGGGTCGGATCGGCTACATGGCCCAAGGCTCCGCCATCTACCTCGACCTCACCGTCGAGGAGAACCTCGAGTACTTCGCGGGCGTGCTCCGCCTCGCTGCCATGGAGGTCGAGCGAGTCATGGCGGTCGTCGCCCTCACCTCCTTCGCGGGTCGGCTCGCCTCGTCGCTCTCGGGGGGCGAGCAGACGAGGCTCTCGCTCGCAATTGCCCTCCTGGGCTCCCCGCCCGCGCTGATCCTTGACGAGCCCACCGTTGGTCTCGACCCGATTCTCCGACGCGACCTCTGGCGCACGTTCGAGGAGCTCGCCAGGGCCGGCACGACAGTGCTGGTGTCGAGTCACGTCCTGGACGAAGCGGCACATTGCGCTCGGCTGTTGCTGCTGCGCAACGGGGCCCTGCTCTTCGACGACTCGCCCGCGCAATTACTCGCCGCCGCCGGTGCCACCAGCTACGACGTGGCGTTCGAGCGTCTGATCGAGGGGGTCGCGTGAGCCTTCGACGAGCCCTGCTGACGACGCGGCGTATCCTCCAGCAGCTGCGCCACGATCCGCGCACGATCGGGCTGCTGCTGCTCGTCCCGTCGGCCCTGGTCGGTCTCCTCGCGTGGAGCCTCACGAATGATCCGGGTGCATTCGACTCGATCGGCCCGAGGCTGCTGGGGGTCTTCCCGCTCGTCGTCATGTTCCTCGTTACCTCGGTGATCACGCTGCGCGAGCGCTCCGTAGGGACGCTCGAGCGCCTCTTCACGCTGCCCCTCACCAAGGCGGAGTTCGTCGCGGGCTACGCCATTGCCTTCGGCGCCCTCGCCATCGTCCAGAGCTTCCTCGTCTCGGTCCTCTCCTATACGTGGTACGGGCTGGCCCACCAAGGCGTGCCGTGGCGCATCAGCGTCGTGGCTCTGTGCGCCGGGCTGCTGGGCACCGCTTTCGGGCTGGCACTCAGCGCCACCGCGCACTCGGAGTTCCAGGCCGTGCAGTTCATGCCGGCCTTCATCCTCCCCCAGCTTCTCCTCTGTGGACTCATCCTTCCGGTCAGCCAGCTCCCGTCCGCGCTGCGCCTCTTGGCCGACGTGCTGCCCATGACCGCCGCGGTGCACGCGATCGCCCCCTTTCAGTCGAACTGGTACTACGTGAGCCAGTTCGCCATCATGGTCGGGTACATCCTCGTGGCGCTCATCGTCGGCGCGACCACGCTTCGGCGAACGACGAAGTAACGAATGCGTGTGCAAGACGACGATCCAACTACAGGGAGCCCGAGTCGCAAATGGCCAACCGCCGCTGGCGGATCGCGAGACGTCCACGGCGGACCCCAATGGCAGATCGATTCATGCACCAGCCACCTGGTCGTCTGGTAGTCGCCTCGGCGGGCGACGCACGTGGACACCCCCAGTCGCCGCCAGGATCGCTCCGCGGCAAGCCTCACTGCATCGAAGGTGACGGACTGCTGGTTTTCAGGCGATGAAGCGACTCCTCCTTGCCACCATGTTCATGGCGGCAAGTGTGGCCGTCGCCGTGGCGGGTGGCGCGAAGCGGCGACGACATATCCCGTCTTGGGTTACGTGGTGACCACGCCACCAGTGTCATCGGGTTGCATCGTGGCCGCCTCGTCCGCGAACACCTTTCACTGCACCCTGACGTCGCTGCAACCTGGCAAGCATACAAACCCTCGGTGAAGGCGTTCTCCAAGAGCGACGCGGGACCTGCCGCAGTGACCGGCTTCACGATGCGCGCCGCGTCCACCACAACGACTCACGCCACGGACAACGACGGGGACAACAACCCCTATCCGACCCCGGGAAACGCTGAGCGTGCCGAGGTGGATGGAACTTGAGTTCAGAGCCTCTGGAGGCTCGCCTCTCTTGAGGACGACTCGTGGACGGGATCAGCACGCCACACGGCCATTGACCAAGAACCCCGGTGCAGCGCACCGGGGTTCTTGGTCAATCTCAAACGCTTCCTTCTACCTCAGCCAGGATGGAATCCCTGTGCTCAACTTCTTTGCCTTGACGACCGGACCAGCCGACGTGCTGTCGGTCGTGTAAACAGTTCCGGTAATCGCCTGGGTCTGGGTCGAGCTAATGATGGTATCGAGGTAACCACCGTTCAAGCCCTGGTGGTCAGTGCTCGTGTACCGAACCGGTGTCAGCGACGGCGTCTGCGAGAACGTCGTGTGGGTGAGCGTCTTCAGGAAGCTCGCACGCGTGAACGTCTTGCCCGCAGCCTTCAGGGCCTCCACGAAGAGAACTCCCCAGCCGATGCCGTAAGCCATGTCCCCGTCTAGCGTCGTGGTCGACGTGAAGCTCGGGAAGTCCGCCTTGTCGGCGGTCAGCACCTTCCTCATCCAGGGGATCCAGGCACTGGTGCTGGTCGAGACTGGCAGGTAGCTGAAGGAAACCGCGCCGATCTCGGGGTCACTCGGCACCTTGCCCACGAGCGGTGCGTAGACCGTCGACGGGTCCGATCCAACGCTCGAAATCACCCAGTGGGGCGAGTAACCGAGCGCGAGGGCGGCGCCGAGGGCGGCGTCGGTGGCGCCGGGGATGGAGTCGAGCACCACGACCGTGCACTTGTCAGCCTGGAACTTGGCAATGTACGGCCCGAAGGACGCACCCGAACTCGCTACCAAGGCGTCGACGCTGTAGAGAGCCGTGTCCGAGGGCGAGACGCCGCCGGCGACCAATCCGGCCAGACCGTCAGTACCGAAGTCATCCTCTTGTCCGAGGAAGCAGACGTTCGCCGTGGGATACGTCGCGTTGATGTACTTGGCGAAGATCTTGCTCTCCTCGTTGTAGCTGGTCTGCCAACCGAACAGTCCGGGGTAGGCAGTGGGGTTGTTCCAGTCCAGCGAGCCCGAGTTCACGAAGAGCTGTGGGACACCGTTGGACTTCAGCAGCGATCGCACGGAGTCCTGGGTTGGCGTTCCCAGGGAACCGACGGTGGCAAAGACCGGCACTGCGAGCAGCGCGCGCGTCTGGGCTACCGTGCTCGGATTGCCGGTGCAACCAAAACCGGGGGTGCCGTAGCAGTCGTCCTTGATGATGTACTTGATCTTGCGACCGTTGACTCCGCCCTTGGCGTTGACGTACTTGAAGACCGCGTTGGCCGCCTTGGCGACCTCATCGTATCCCTGCGCCGCGATACCAGTGAGCGGCACTGTAGCTCCGATGGTGACCTGCTTCGCCGTGACACCTGGAGTCTTGGTAGCAGCCCCCGCGGTCACGATCGAACTCCCGGCCGTCATGAGCCCCATGCACAGGATCAATGCTGTCCCCGTGTAGGCGAGCCTATGTGTCTGCCTTTTACCCATTTCTATTTCCCCTTTCGAACTTCTCTTAGGGGAGGACTATAGGCCTACCGGTGAGTAATTACTATTCAAGGGCCGTTTTGGTGCGCCGATGCACCCACAGGCGTCGGACGGCGCCAGCAATGCCCATCGGGGCGAAGAGCATGGTCACGATCAGCAGTCCGCCAAAGATGATCCCGTTCAGCTGGCTGGCGAAGTTCCCCTGGGGGTTGAGCCCGGTTTGCGTGGTGATCCACGAGATCACGTTGGTCGAATACGCGTAGATGAGGCCGCCGATGAGGGCTCCGGGGATGGTCCCGATCCCTCCAATGACGATGAGCGACAGGATCGTGACCGAGAGGGCGAACGAGTACGTGGGGGGCGACACCGAGTTGTTGATAAGGGTCCAAAGGGCGCCACCGAGTGCCGCGTAGGCCGACGACACGATGAACGCGATGACCCGCGCACGAGGCAGCGACACGCCCACGAGCTCCGCGGCGACGTCGTTGTCCCTGATCAACCTCATGGCTCGTCCGGTGCGACTGGCGAACAAGTTGGCCATGAAGAAAAAGGCGACTCCCGTGACGACGATCGTGATATCAGTGAGCCACATCGTGCCCGTCGTGAAGAGCGAGGTTTGAGCGCTGAAGAAGCTGACGAGCCAGTGCGGCGCCGGCGCCGCGGAGGGCAGTTGCAGACCGGCGTCACCGCCGGTCCACGACGAGAAGGTGTTCACGATCCCGGTGAAGGCGACCGCGAACGCCAGCGTCATTCCCGCGAGGTACGGTCCCCGCAGGCGCGTGGCCGGCAGTCCCAGGAGAAGACCGACGAAGGCGCCACCGACCACCGCGATCAAGAGCGTGATCGCAATCGGTGTCGTGGCGTGATGGTTCGCCCAAATCGCCATGATGAGCGCCCCCACACCCATGAAGGCTCCGTTGCCCAGCGAGATCTGGCCGGACGCGCCCGTGAGGAACGAGAGGCCCAGCAGCACGATCGACATCGCCGCGCCGATGGCCAGGTTGAAGTTGGTGGTCGCTGAGAAGAAGTACGTAGCGAAGAGCGCGACGTCGACGGCCGTGACCGTGAGGGCCGCGCGAGCAAGCGCCGGGTGGGTCGCGCGAATGCCCTTCGAGGTGAGCGTCGCGACTCCCGCGATCGCCACCGCGAGCGCGATGCTGACGGCGACACCGTCGCGCACGGTCGAGGTCGTCACGACGGCGACCACGACGGCGGCGGCGACGAGCGCGGTGGTGATGATTGGTCGGCGTCCGAACCGCAGCCAGTCCATCAGACGCGCCTCACGGAGCTCTTCGTGAACAGCCCGTTGGGGCGCACCATCAGCGACACGATGAGGATGCCCAGCGCGACCAGGATGATGTAGTTCGAGTTCAGGAAGTCCCCCACGAACTGGAGGATGATGCCGATGCAGATGCCCGAGATAATCGCGCCCACCGGGCTGTCGAGGCCACCCACCGCCGCCGCGATGAACCCGAACGCGAAGATCCCGTCCATCACCTGAGGGGTCAGGCCGGTGAAGAAGTTCGAGGCCACCAGGATCGTGGTGATGGTACCGACCCCCATCGAAAGGACCCAGCCGAGCGTGAGCATCCGGCTCACGCGCACGCCCAGCAGACGCGAGACCTCGGGCGCGAGCGCCGAGGCCCGCAGCTGCAGCCCGAGCTTCGTATAGCGAAACAGCACGGCCACCAGGGTCATGACGACCATCGCGGTGATGACCTCGTAGAGGCTGAAGGCGGACATCGCGATCGGCTTGCCCCCTAGCTGGAAGTCGATCGGCGAGAAGGGGTTCACGATCCCCCGGGGTTCGGTCGACCAGACGGCCGCCGCCACGCCCTCGAGCACGATCAAGAATCCGACCATGACCACGATCGGGTTGATCTCGGGTTTGCCGTAGAGATGGCGCACGAGCAGTCGCTCCGTACCACCGCCGATGGCGAAGCCGACCACCAGCGAGATGGCCACGCAGGGCCAGTAGCTGAACTCGTGGGCGAAGACCACCATGCCGATGTAGGTGGCGATCATTGGCATCGCGCCCTGGGCGAAGTTCAAGATGCCCGTGGAGCGCCAGATGAGGACCAGGCTGAGTGCCACCAGACCGTAGATCACGCCATTCGTGAGGCCGCCCAAGATATCCGAGACGATCCTCGAGGTAAGGAACGGATCCATCACTCGACCATACCCAGGTAGTACCGGCGAAGGTCCTCGTCCGCGGCGATCTTGGACGCGACGTCGTTGGCCACGACGCTGCCCAGATGAAGCACGACGGCGTGGTCCGATATCCGAAGCGCCGTCGACGCATTCTGCTCCACCAGTATCACCGTCAGGTTCTTCGTGGCGCAGAGGTCGTGGATCGAGTGCATCAGCTGCGAGGTGACCAGCGGAGCGAGCCCCAACGAAGGCTCATCGAGCAAGAGGACCGAAGGTTGCGCGATCAGAGCACGGGCCATCGCCAGCATCTGGCGCTCGCCTCCGGAGAGCTTGGCGGCGTGCTGCTTGCGCCGCTCGCCCAGCACCGGGAATCGTTCGTACTGCTCCTCCAGCCCGGCCGACAGGTTGACCTTCGCCATCATGGCGCCGAGGCGCAGGTTCTCCTCGACCGTGAACTCGCCGATGACCCCACGGCCCTCGGGCACATGCCCCACGCCGAGGCGCGCGATATTCTCGGGCTTCACGTGCAACAGGGAGCGTTCGTTCAGCATGACCGATCCGCTGGCGGGTTCCTTCAGGCCGCTGATCGTGCGCAGAAGGGTCGTCTTGCCCGCACCGTTGGAGCCGAGGACCGCGGTGATCTTCCCGGTCTGGGCCTCGAAGGAGACGTCACGCAACGCCTGGACTGCCCCGAAGGAGACCGACAATCCTTCGACCACGATCATTCGTCCACCCCCAGGTAGGCCGCGATCACCGCTTCATTGTCGCGCACCTCCTTCGGTGTGCCCGTGGCGATGACCTCACCGAAGTTCAAGACGACCAGCCGATCGACCAGCGGCATCACGAATTCCATGTCGTGCTCAACGAGCAGCACGCCCATCGTCGAGCGCAGCTGCGTTATGAGCGACCCGAAATCGTCGAGTTCCGCCTCGTCGAGTCCGGACGCCGGCTCGTCGAGCAGCAGAAGGGTCGGTTCGCACATCAGCGCTCGCGCCACCGAGACCTTCTTCGCAATGCCGTAGGGGATGGCCGACGGCAGCCGCATCGCCATCCGCGAGATTCCGAGGCGCTCGAGCATGGCCATGGCGTCGTTGCGAAGCACCCTCTCGGAGCGCACGCCGCCCGGCAGCGAGAGAAAGCCGGAGACAAATCCGCCGTTGGCCCGCACATGACCCCCGGCCATCACGTTCTCCAGCACCGTGCAGTGGGGGAAGAGCCCGACGCCTTGGAGGGTCCTGGCTACGCCAGCCTTGGCGAGTTGGTTGGGCTTCAGATTCGTCCTGTTCTTCACGGGGAAGAGCACGCGCCCCTCGGAGGGCTTGACGAAGCCGCACGCGACATTGAAAGCGGTCGTCTTGCCCGCGCCGTTCGGACCGATCATCCCCACGATCTCACCCGACGACACCGTGAATGAAACGTCGCGCAAGGCCCTGATTCCCTCGAAATGAACTGAGACGTGCTCGAGGGCGAGCGCCGGCAGTTCGGATGGTGAGGCCATGGTGTCCCTTACGTTACATGTTCGCGCATACGCGAGCACGCCGCTTCTCGCCCCGGCCGCGCTTCATCGATCGGCGCGAGCAACCCGCGCGAACTGGGAAGGCGCGGTCGGGTCGGGCCAGGAATACGAGTGCCGCAGATCCACTTTGGTAGTACTTTTTGCCAATGGCCTCGCACAACATCCCCGACGTCGGACTCGGTCGAATGATTGCCAAGCGTGCCGCGCTGACCCCGACCAACCGTGCGCTCACCTTCGAGGGTGTGACCTGGAGCTACGCCGAGTTCCTCGGACGAATCGACCGGTTGGCCGCCTCGCTTCGCGAGGGGGGAGTCGCCTCCGGGGACCGCGTCGCCTATCTGGGCTTCAACCATCCCGCCTTCCTCGTCACGATGTTCGCTACCGCGCGCCTCGGAGCATCCTTCGTGCCGCTCAACTTCCGGCTTACGTCCAGCGAGCTCGACTACATCATCAATGACTCGGGAGTGCACACGGTCGTCGCCGACGACGCCCACAAGGCGGCCCTCGACGAGATCCGCGGCCAGCTGCCCTGCGAGCGGTTCGTGGGTGCCGAGAGCGCCGGCGACGGCTGGGAGGGCCTCGAAGAGATCGTCGCATCGTGCGAGCCCCTTTCGGAGGCCGAGAACGTCGAGGCCGATGATGTCGCCCTGATCATGTACACCTCGGGAACGACCGGACGGCCGAAGGGCGCCATGCTGACCCACGGCAACATCGCGTGGAACAACGTGAACTCGCTGCACTCATTTGCCACCGGTGACAGGACACTGGTCGTCGCGCCGCTGTTCCACATCGGGGGCCTCAACGTCACAACCCTGGTAACCCTGCAGAAGGGTGGCGAGGTCGTCCTGCACCGGAACTTCGACCCGGGCGCCGCCTTGGAGGCGATCGAGCGCCACGGTGTTTCGACGATGTTCGGCGTCCCCGCCATGTACCTGTTCATGAACCAGCACCCGAATTTCGACGCGACCGACTTCTCCAGCGTGGCGCTCTTCATCGTCGGCGGCGCGCCGGTTCCCGAGCCTCTCCTCAACGCCTACAACGCCAGGGGCATACCGTTCGCCCAGGGCTACGGACTCACCGAGACCTCGCCGTTCGTGGCGATTCTCGAGCCCCAGTTCGCGCTTGAGAAATTGGGGTCGGCCGGCAAGAGCCCTCTCTACAGCGACCTGGCGATTCTCGACGTCGCGGGCAGCCCCTGCGAAGCGGGGGTGCGCGGCGAGGTCTGCGCGCGCGGTCCGAACGTCATGGCCGGCTACTGGAACCAACCCGCTGCCACCGTCGACGCGATCGACGCGCGGGGATGGTTCCACTCCGGCGACGTCGGTTTCCTCGATGACGACGGCTTCGTCTACGTCGTGGACCGGATGAAGGACATGATCATCTCCGGAGGCGAGAACGTCTACCCCGCCGAGGTGGAGTCGGTGCTCTACGAGCACCCCAGCGTGAGCGAGGTGGCGATCATCGGCCTGCCCGACGAACGATGGGGCGAGGGCGTCACCGCGGTGGTGGCGCTGAAGGCCGACCAGGAACTGACCCTCGATGGACTCAGGGACTTCGGAGCGGCGAGGCTGGCCAAGTACAAGCTCCCCATCCGTCTCGAGACGATCGACGTCCTTCCGAGGAATCCGGCCGGCAAGGTGCTGAAGTTCAGGTTGCGCGAGCAGTTCCACTAGGCGCGTCGGCGAGGCAGCGCCGCAGCCACGAGAGAGACCCGGGCGCTCGAGACGCGGCTCCTACTCCGGTTCCCCGGAGCCCTCCAGCACCTTCTGCTCGTGTAGCCAGGCGGCGGCGTGGCTTGCCGCCCAGGCCTCGCTCACCCGGCCCTTGATCATGGAGACCAGCGAATCACGGTGGGTGAGCGCCATGATGACGTGCCCGATGACGACCACGAACACGGCGAGGGCGAAGACGTCGTGGACGAACGTCGAACCGGTGCGCCACGAGACCGGGAAGAGCCTGAACCACTGCAGTACCGAACCGGTGGCCAGCATGACGACGATCGTGGCGCCGACGAAGATCGCATTCAGCTTCTGACCCGGATTGAACTTGTCGGCCTCCAGCGGGGTGCGTCCGAGCGACTTCAGCCAGCGGATCTCATCAGCCGTCCAGTAGTTGATGCGCTGGATGTCCCAGCGCATCTGGGCCCCCCACGGGCCAACCAGCGAAACGATGATCGGCAGGGGTAGCGCGACGCCGGTCCACAAGTGGACCTGGGCCACGAGGTGACGCTGCAGGACGATGCCGAACAGGGACCCGAAGTACAGCGGTATAGCGGTCACCATGAGGACGCCGAACAAGATGGCGTTGGCCCAGTGGGCGCCGCGCTGGATGCGGTCGAAGCGCAGCATTCGCAGCGTCGACGTGGTTCGAGTGGGGGGCATCGGCGTTAGGTGAGACCGGGATCGGGATTCGTGGATCCGGTCGTGCCGTCCAGCCAGCCGTTGACGGGGTAGCCATTCTGCTCCCAGTACCCGGGCACGACCTGGTCCACGACTCGGATGGCCGAAAGCCACTTGAGCGACTTGTAGCCGTACATCGGCGCAACGTAGAGGCGCACCGGTCCGCCGTGCTCGGTGGTGACGGGTCCGCCGAGCATCCGATACGCCACGATGACATCGGGCAGGCGGGCCTGCTCGAGCGTCAGGCTCTCGCTGTCGGAGCGGTCGTAGGACTCGAAGCTGAGGGCCACCGCCCCGGGCTTCACCCCGACCGTGTCGAGGATCTCGGAGAGCCTGACCCCTTGCCAATGGACGCCGGGGACCCTCCAGCCCGTGACGCATTGGAAGGTCTTGACGAACGAAGTGGCGGGCATCGCCTCGAGGTCATCCATCGTGAGCATGGCGGGGCGCTCGACTAGTCCGCTGACCTCGAGTCGGTAGCGGTCGCGGCTCACCTTTGGGTACGCGCCCGTGATCGTGTAGATGCGGAAATGGTCGCCGCCGGGCAGCAGGCTGGCGAATCCCGATCCGAAGACGTCGCCGAGGAAGTTCTGGACGCTGGCTCCGACGACGACTCCCACCGCGCCCAGCGCCGCGACGCCCAAGAACACCCTTCGCCCTACGGCGATTCCACGCGGTTGCCCACCGGCAGCCGATTGACCGCGGTTGCGAAGCATGCGGGCAGTTTATAGACGCCTCTTGCAACTCCCGCATCCGTCGATCGGTCTGCGCCGGCCAGCGCATTCGAGGACAAGGTGGCGCGCACTCTCGCGGGCAAACACCCCTCCAGATCTCAGCGGCCTTCAGGTGGCATCATCTTGCAAAGGAGACGGTGCCTATCTAGTCGGCCGGGTCCACACCGACCTGCTCATCTCGGTCACCGACCGGTGCAACCTGCGCTGCGTCTACTACATGCCCGACGAGGGAATGACGTTCCTGCCCAGGTCACAGTTGCTCTCCTACGAGGAGATCGGCCGCGTCGCGGCGGTGGCCCGCGACCTGGGCGTGACCTCGATCCGGCTTACGGGCGGCGAGCCGCTCGTGCGCAAGGACCTCACCTCCCTGGTATCGCGCCTCACCTCGATCGGCCTCGAGGACCTGGCCCTCACCACCAACGGAATGCAGCTCGCGAAGATGGCGGCGGGGCTCGCGGCAGCGGGGTTGAAGCGGGTGAACGTGAGCTGTGACTCCCTTCGGGCCGACCGCTTCGAGTCGATTCGCCGCCGCGGGGACCTCGCCACCGTGCTCAGCGCAATGGACGCGGCCGAGGCGGCGGGGCTCCTGCCGCTGAAGGTCAACGTCGTGCTGCTGCGCGGCAGGAGCGACGACGAGGTCCTCGACTTCGCCGCCTTCGCCCGCGAGACCGGCCGGATCGTCCGGTTCATCGAGTTCATGCCACTGGACGCGCAAGGTCAGTGGGACCGGTCGTCGCTGGTGCCGGGCCAGGAGGTCTTCGAGCGGATCTCTCAGGTCTGGCCCCTCGAAGCGCTCGGCGACCATGGCGAGCCGGCGCCCGCCGAGCGACTGCGCCTCACGGCCGACGGCGCGTTCCTAAACTGCCCGTTCTCCGATGACGAGCGCTCGGCCCGCGACGTACTGCGCGGCGGCGCCGGCGACGGCGAAATCGCCAGGATGCTGCGGGAGGCCGTGTGGGCGAAGTTCCCGGGCCACGCCACCAACCAACCCGGGTTCCTGCGACCGGCGCGATCGATGTCGATGATCGGAGGCTAGGGGACACCAGGGCTCGGTGCTCACTATCCTTTGGAGATGACCGAGTACCGCGTTGGCCAGGCTGCCGAGCTTCTGGGCGTCAGCGTCGATACGGTGCGCCGCTGGGCCGACAGCGGGCGTATCGGCGTAACCGTCGGACCGGGCGGGCGGCGCGTGTTCGACGGCGCCGAGCTGGCCCGGTTCGCGTCGCAGATAGCCAGCAACCAGACTCCGGTCCAGCCCCGGGCCCAGTCGGCCCGTAACCGCTTCGTCGGGATCGTCACCAAGGTCGTCAAGGACAAGGTCGTCGCGCAGGTCGAGATTCAGGCCGGTCCGCACCGCTTCGTCTCGCTGATCACGCGCGAAGCCGCCGACGAGCTGCGCCTGGTACCGGGGATGACGGTCGACGCCGTCGTCAAGGCCACCAACGTCGGCGTCGAGGTCCCCGCGCAGTTTTGAGCGACGCCACGAGAACACCCGACCGAGGCCGCGCCTACCGGAGCGAATACGACCCGACGGCCTCCTCGCCCTGGGACGGTTGCGCCCAGAGCGAGACCGCCGACGGCGCGATCTCGACGCGGCACCGGTCGCCCACGCGAAGGTTCCCCGGTTCGACCACGCGGGCCTGAAGCTCGAACAGCGGGCTCATGGTGATGAAGAGGTCCACGGCCACGCCCACGTCGGCGATGTCGCGCACCGTTCCGATCGGAGCGCCGGACCGTTCGCCGATCGCCGGCTCGCCCTGACCCGGGGCCGCGATCACGGACACCCTTTCGGGTCGCACGCTCCACAGCACCGGGGTGCCCGTCGCGATGTCGGTGTCGCCCACCGCGATGAGGACGCCGTGCGCGTCGATCCGCTGCCTCGAGGCGACGACCGCGTGGTGCATGTTCGCGATGCCGAGCAGCCGGGCCACTTCGGGTGACGCGGGACGGGTGAACACCTCGCGGCTCGCCCCGGATTGGAGCGCCCGGCCGTTGGCGATGACGATCACCTCTTCGGAGAGGAAGGCGGCCTCTTCGGGGTCGTGCGTGACGAGTACGGTCGCGAGTCCGGTCTCGTGCTGGAGGCGGCGAAGCTCGCGGCGAAGTTCCAGGCGCACGGGCAGGTCGAGGGCGGAGAACGGCTCGTCCAGGAGCAGGACCTGGGGGCTCTCGCAGAGGACCTGGGCCAGGCCGACCCGCTGGCGCTGCCCGCCCGAGAGCTCGGATGGGTACCGGCTCTCCAGGCCGTCGAGGCGAAGGTGATTGAGCCAGTAGGCGGCCAGTTCCGGCGTGGCGCCCCTGGCGAACAACAGGTGGCGCCACACCGTGAGGTGGGGGTACAGCGAGAACCCCTGGGCGACGTAACCCACGCGGCGCTGCTCGACCGCAACGTCCTGGACCGGCTGGTCGCCGTACCAGACTGGCCCGGGCTCTCGACCATAGAGCCCGACCAGGCACCGCAGCAGGGCGGACTTGCCCGAGCCCGAGGGACCCAGCACGGCCAGGTGGCTCGCACCCGAATCGTGCGACAGCTCCAGATGAAACGATCCGAGATGGTGGTCGACGGCGAAGCGTACGGGCTGGGTCGGCGACGGCGACGGCGCACGGGCCGCCGAGGCGCTGGCGCGCGCACCATCGGTCCTGGGGAATTTGACCCGGCTGATCATCACCACGACGACGGCCACCCCGAGCGCCAGCGCGGTGGGCGCCAGGGTGGTGGGCAGCCCCCGGCCGCTGAACTGGTTGTACGTGTAGACGGGCAGTGACGCCGGGTTGTAGGCGAGGATGATCACCGCGCCGTACTCGCCGAAGGCCCGTAGCCACGCCAGGAGCATCCCCCCTCGGATTCCAGGCCCGGCCATCGGCACGGCGACACGCATGAAACGCGAGAACTCCGAGTGGCCCAGGGTGGCGGCCACGTCCAGGAGCCCTTGATCCACCATCGCGAATGACGAGCGGGCGGTCACGATCAGGAACGGTGCCGAGCAGAACGTCATCGCGAGCACGATCCCGATCATCGAGTCGGTGAGATGACCGCCGAAGAGTCGGCCCAGGAAGGTGTAGGGGCCGACGACGTAGATGAGCACGATCCCGGCCATGATCGGGGGCAGGGCCAGGGGAATCTGGACGACCAGCGCCGCGACCGAGGCCGCTCGGCCCTTGGAGCGGGCCAGCACGTACGCGAGCGGGACCCCGAACAAGGTAATGAGGCCCAACGAGATCGTCGCACACACGAGAGACACCCACAACGCCGGAAACAGTCCCGGGACCCCGAAGCCGCGGGACGGCGCTGATAGGAAGCGAACCGCGAAGGCCGCCAGCGGAAGTCCCAGGTACAGGACGACGAGGCTGCCCAGCCACGCGACGGGACTCTTGAGCGGCCTCGCCGGCACTACGACCGCGTGCTAGTCGTGGTCGGTCGCGTCGACGATGCCACGGCGGTCGATGCCGCAGAGTGCTTGACGACCTTGGCCGGGCTGATCGGGTCAACGCCATTTTCCTTCAGGATCCTGCGACCGTTCGCGCCGAGCAGGAACTTCACGAAGGCCTTGGCGGCCGCCTCGTGAGGTGCCCGGTTCAGTACGGCCACGGTGTACTCGGCCTCGAGGCTGGTCCCCGTGAGCGCCACGGTCTTGATGTGCGCGGCGGCGGCCTCGACCCCGTAGAAGAATCCGGCGTCCAGCTGGCCCGCCTGGAGCTCGCCGACGAGCGTCGTCTCGGGAAAGATGTTCGAGGTCGAGGTCGCCAGGGCCCCGAGCGCCGGCACGTCGTAGCTGAGCGCGACGCCGCTCAACGCGTCGACCGCCAGGACGCCCTTGGGATCCGTGGCCGGGTCGGTTCGCCCGAGCAGGAATCCGGGCCGATCGACCACGTCGTACCAGGGCGTGGTCCTCAGCGCCTTGGCGAACCTCGAGGAGCGGTTGTAGCCGAGCACCAGCGGTGACGTGCCGAACTCGTCGTAGGAGGAGACCCAGCCACCGTTCGAGGCACCCTCGAGTGATTGGTTGACGCTGGACGAGGCACTGATGAAGACGTCACCGACCTGGGTGCCGCCGGCGATCTCACTCGCCAGCGCCGAAGAGCCGGCGGAGAATCCGCTCACCGTGTAGCCAGAGGCCTTGTGGAAGGCGGGGCCGATCTGCTGCTCCATGAGGTCGAGGAAGGACCCGGCGTAGAGCACATCGACGGTGCCCGAATGCTTGGCCGACGCCGCTGAGGTCGCTGAACCGGTGAAGGGCGCGGCGAGGGTCCCCGCCAACGTGAGGGAGACCACCGTGCTTGACACGGCCAGACGGCGGGGTGACGCCCAGCGTGAACTGTGCGCGGGCTTGGACCGGGTCGACAAGGTTCCACCTCCAATTCGAGCTGCATTTACGGTGACATCCTAACAATGACCAGGCAGTAAGTGCACTGAAATGGTGTGAGTCCTCGCATTTGCGAGGTTGAGAGAGTCCACGCGGCGGTGGCGTCTAGCTCGAAGGACCGGCGGTGCCCTCGAGGTCCAGGGGCAACGACCGCACGCGTCGGCCCGTGAGGTCGAAGACGGCGTTGGCGATCGCCGGGGCGACGCAGATCATCGGAGTCTCGCCCGCGCCGGCCGACGCCAGATCGGGCCGGTCCAGCAGCAGGACCTCGATGGGCGGAACGTCGGTGATCCGCGGGACACGGTAGCTCGAGAAGGAACCGTTCGTGATGACGCCGTCGGCGAAGTCGATAGCCTCGAACAGCGCTCCGCCCAGGGCCATGATCGTGGCCCCTTCAATCTGGTTGATCACCGTGCGCGGGTTCACCACGGCTCCGCACTCGTACGCCGTGACGAGGCGCACGACCTTCAGATGTCCATCGACCTCGGCGACCTGGGCCGCCGTGGCCACCCGTCCGCCCTTCTCGAGCGCCAGGGCGATGCCTTGGCCCTCGCCCGCGACACCGGTCCACCCGAAGCGTTCGGCCGCGCCGGTCAAGACCGCGGCCAGGCGCGCGTCGTCGAGGTTACGCAGGCGGAACTCCACCGGGTCCAGGCCCAGGCGGTGCGCCAGCTCGTCGATCTGCGACTCGCGCGCGAAGTTGTTGGCCGTCGCGGCCAGCGCCCGGTACGAGGCTTGGAGCAATGGACTCGCGGCCGGACGGTACTCGAGGCGCTGGTTCGCCACCTCGTACGGCATCGCGATCGCGGCCGGACCCGAGTTGATGTTGGTGAACGTCCAGGCGCTCAGCGTGCCGTCCGGCGCTGCCGCGCTGTCCACGTCGATCACCGCCGCCGGGCGCAGCATGCCCGACGTGAACTCCTCGTGGCGCGACCACGAGACCTTGACCGGCCCGCCGACCTCTCGGGCCAGGACGGCCGCTTCCAGGGCGACGCCGCCGCCGTGCTTGCCGCCGAACCCTCCGCCGGTCGGCGGCACGATCACGCGCACCCGCTCCTCGGCCACGTCCAGCTCGGCGGCGACCTGCGCGCGTGTGGCGAACGGCGTCTGGGTCCCGACCCAGATCGTCAGGCGTCCGTCGTCGTCCCAGATCGCCAGCGCCGCGCGCGTCTCGAGCGCCGCGGGAGCGATGTAGGCCGTGGTGTACGTGGCCCGAACCCGGATATCCGACGCCGCTAGGACCGCCTCGGGGCTGCCCTGCTCGTCGAGCATCGCCTGGCCCCAGCCGCCGGTCTCGGCCACCGGATGCGTGCGCAGGAACGTCTCCAGGTCGGACCGCGACGGGGCGTCGGGAACGTCCCACTCGGCCTTCAGGCTCGCCAACGCGAGACGGGCGCTCATCGGGTCACCAGCCACGACTCCGGCCACCTTGTGGGTGCGCACGAGTTCGACGCCTTCGAAGCCAGCCAGGCCGCCGGCGTCCACGTCGCGCAGGGTCGTCCCCACCACGGGCGCGCGCAGGACCGCGCCGTAGCGAAGCCCGGGCATCGTGAGGTCCGAGACGAAGCGGCGCGAACCCGTGACCGCGCCAACCATCCCTTCGGGCACATGGGCCCTTCCCGCGGCTCGCCACTCGCTGGGCGCGATGACGTCGGGCTCGCCGGTGACGACCTCCAGCCGGCGTTCGCCGGCGGCGATGGGCAGCGCCGCGCGCGCGAAGGCCGCCACCTTGGCCAGGGCGCTGCCGGCGTCGGGCATCGAGCGACTCCCGAACGTGCCCATGTCGTACGGGCAGAGATCGGTGTCACCCATCGCGAGGCGAACGCTGCTCAAGGGAACCCTCAGCCCCTCAGCGACGAGGAGCCGCAACGCGGTGCAGTTGTCCTGGCCGACGTCAACCTTGCCGGTGAACGCGGTCACCGCTCCGTCGCTCGTGACGTGCAGCCAGGCGCCACCGCCGGTGGTCCACGCGCTCGCCGCGACCGGGGGCGGGGGCAGCACGACCATGAGGCCATCACCCAGGATGTCGAACCACTCGCACCTCTCGGGCTCGGTCATGTCCCACGGCCGAGCGGGCCGCAGTCGCGGCGTCGCGGGCTCGGGGATCGCCTGGCGGTCCCTCGCGGCGTCGCTGGATACCTCGTTGCCCGGGCCCGGGCCCGAGTCCGTCTCCATCTCGACGGCGCGATGCACCGCCCGACGGATCTGAGGGTAGCTGCCGCACCGGCAGACGTTTCCCTCCAACGCCTCATCGATGGCGGCGGCGTCCGGGTCGGGCTCACGCTGTAAGAGCGCCACGACCGACATGATCATTCCCGGAGTGCAGTACCCGCACTGCGCAGCACCGACCTCGGCGAACGCCTGTTGGACACGGTGCAGCCGCCCGGCGCTGGCGAGTCCTTCGACGGTCGTGACGCTGCGGCCGGCCACGTCGCCGGCCTGCTGCTGGCAGGCCTTCACCGGCTGGCCGTCGACGAGAACCGTGCACGATCCGCACGCGCCCTCACCGCAGCCTGGCTTGGCGCCCGTCAGACCCAGTTCCGAGCGCAGAACCGAGAGCAGCGTCGCCGTCGCACGCACTGACCGGTCAACGCCGTTCACGGCCAACGTCACGCTCGTCGATTCAGCACTCATGACCTTCTCCGATCGAACCGCAGCCAGCGTCCCTAGCGGGATGCTATCCCGGCACTCCGAGAAGGCCCAGGGTCGTTGGACCCACCCGGCGAGGGCCCGCCACAATTGCCCGCCCTTCGAGGCCGCCGACGCGCCGCGCCAACCTAGGATGACCTCGTGGAATCGACACCAACGACGGTCTGGATATCCCTTTCGCGGTCCCCGCTGTCGCTCGAGGCCGTCTCCGCCTGGGCCACGCGCCCCGAGTGCGGTGCGGTCGTCACCTTCTGCGGCACCGTCCGGCGCACCTCTGGCACTCGCCAGAACGTCGAGGCGTTGGAGTACGAGACCAGCGTCGCGCTGGCCGAGGAGGCCGCCACCAAGATCGTGGCGGCGGCTCGCACGCGCTGGCCGATGCTCGCCGCGGTGGCCATCCATCACCGGATCGGAAGGGTCGAACTGGGCGAGATCGCGGTGATCGTCGCCGTATCCTGCCCGCACCGTCGCGAAGCCTTCGACGCCGCGCAGTTCTGCATCGACACCCTGAAGGAGTCGGTGCCGATGTGGAAACTCGAGTTGTGGGATGAGGGCTCGGCGTGGAGCGAGGACGCCCACGACATCATCGAGGTCCCCGAACAATGAGTGCGGGTCGCAGCCGCCGAGCGGGGAGCCTCACCGGGCGAGCACCGTGATTCCCCTCGACGAAGCCCAGCGGTTCGTGCTGTTGACGCTGCGCCCCCTGCCCGTCGTGTAGCTCCCGCTGGACGACGCGCTCGGCTGTGTCGTCGGCGAGGAGATCGTGGCGAGGGAGCCAGTCCCGGGCTTCGCGAACTCCTCCATGGACGGTTACGCCCTCCGGTCGGTCGACGTCCAGGCTCCACCGGTCAGGCTCGAGTGGTCGGCTCGGTCATGGCGGGCGACGCCGCCTCCGTGCGAGTCGCACCGGGCCAAGCCGTTCGCATAATGGCCGGGGCACCGGTTCCCGAAGGCGCCGACGGCGTCTGCATGATCGAGGAGACGACCGCCGAATCGGGCGGCCTCGCCGTGGTGATCCCTCGGAGCATCCCGGTGGGAGAGTTCGTCCGTCGCGCCGGGAGCGACGTCGGGGTGGGGAAGGAGTTGGGACCCGCGCACCTGGGCGTGCTGGCGAGCCAGGGAATCGGGTCGATCTCGGTGCACCCGCGTCCCCGAGTCGGGGTGCTCTCGACGGGCAACGAACTCGCCGACACGCTCGACGAGCTCGCCGACGGTAAGATCCGCGACGCGAACCGACCAGCGCTCCTGGCCTTGCTGCGCCAGTCCGGCTTCGTGCCAGTCGACCTGGGGATCGACGCCGACACGGTCGCAGATGTCCTTCGTGAGGCGCAGGCGCGTCACTGGCCGGAGTTCGCCGCCGTGCTGGCGCGCAGCCAGGTCTGGGTGAACGGAGGGGCGGCCGATCCGCTCCACCGAGTCGGCGCTCAGGACGAGGTCGCGGTCCTGCCCCCCGTGTCCGGCGGGTGCTGAGACGCCTCACCGCGCAGCAGGTCGAGGGCGTGGGCGAGTACGTCCAGGACCGCCTCGAGGCACTCGACGGCCCCGGCGGGCGATCCTCGCGTATTGATGACCAGCGCCCTGCCGACGGTGCCGGCCCGACCCCTCGAAAGACGGCCCAGAGGATTCGCCGACCGCATCGCCTCAGCGAGGCGGGAGGCCTCGCGATCGAGCACTTCCAGCGTCGCCTCGGGGGTCAGGTCGCGCTGGGAGAATCCCGTCCCCCCGGTCGTAACGATGAGGCCGGCGATGTCCATGGCGAGCTCACGCAGGACCGAGGCCACCGGTTCGACCCCGTCGGGCACCACTCGCCGATCGACGACCCGGAAGCCGGCATCCTCGAGACGTGATGCGAGGAGGGGCCCGGCCCGGTCCTCGTTGCGGGCGCCGTGCACGGAATCGGAGATGGTGACGACCTTGGCCTCGTGAGTCATGGCCCGAGCGCAGGTGATGAAGCGCCCTCGATCAGCGCCCTCTCCGGTCCCGGCGCCGCAACCGCGCGATGGCGGCCTACAGGCCCGAGAGCCACCGAATCGGACGGGCCAGGGCCGAGTTGTCGTCGTCACCGTAGCCCTGGGCGATGAGCCCATCCTCGAACGTGGCCGCCATGGAGGTGACCGGCATAACCGCCCCGACCTCACGGGCCAGCTCGAGAGCGATTGCGAGGTCCTTTCGGTGCAGTGAGATCTTGAATCCGAGGGGATACGCGTCGGTGACCATGCGATCGGCGCGATTCGAAAGGACCCACGACCCGGCAGCGCCGCCCTTCAAGGCGCCGACGACCTTCTCGACGTCGAGACCAGCCTTGAGTCCCAGCGTGACGCCTTCGGCCACCGCCAGGTAGACCCCGCACAGGATCACCTGGTTGATGGCCTTGGCCCACTGACCCGCGCCGACCGGCCCGAGGTGCGTCACCGTCTGGCCCATTGCCCTCAGCACCCCGCCCGCTCGCTCCACGTCGCCCGGCCGGCCCCCCACCATGATGGTGAGGGTCCCGAGCCTGGCCCCCTCCGTCCCGCCCGACACGGGGGCATCGAGCATGGTGACGCCCTGGGCCGCGAGGCGCTGGTCGAACTGCGCAGCCTTCACCGGGCTGATGGTCGAGCAGTCGATGAACAGGGAGCCGGGGGCCAGACCCTCGGCGAGTCCGTCGGGGCCGAAGAGGACAGCCTCGACCTGCGGCGAGTCCGTGAGGCACGCGACCACCACGTCGCAGCACCTGGCCAACTCGGCGGGGCTGGTGGCCCGGGTCGCTCCCTGCTCGAGGAGTTCCTGAACCCTCCCGGGCGTGCGGTTCCAGACCGTGAGCGCGAATCCCGCTCGCGCGAGATTGACGGCCATCAGCGTACCCATCGTCCCTAGGCCGACGAAGCCAACCCGAAGTTCGCCGGCCCCATCACTTGCAATGACCTCACTCATGAGCACCCTCCTCGTCGCAACGACTGAACGACCATTCTGACCTGCTCGGGCAATGTCGCGAACTCCCGACCAGCCTGCTTCGCGGCGCACCACCGCGAAGGCCCGCCAACTGGTGGACTCGGGGCCTCGGTCGTGAACCCGAGTCCACCGTACGTGCGATCACGGGCAATCGCCCGGTCAAGACGGGCCCCAACGGGACGTTCTGCCCTACTTATCCGCGGGGCGCGTTCGTAAGATTGCCCTGAAAGTTCACGGGGAGGTGATCGTGGCGAGACCAGGCGACCTGCTTCGTCGCTTCCGGTTGATGGCCGTGCCCGGCGCGGCCGGGATTGCCGGTGTTCCCGTGGACCGCGAGGCCGTGCTGCGCGAGGAGCTGGAGCCGGTCTTCGCGGCGCTTCGCGGCGCCGACCACGCCGCCGACGAAGTCGTCGCCCGCGCGAAAGCCGAGGCCGACGACCGGCTCGCCCGCGCCGGCGTGCGGGCTCGGGAGATCCTCGTTCAGTCCCGCGAGTCCATGCCGGCCGCTCGCGCCGCCGCTGGCGTGGCCGAGACGTCCTCGGCCGAGATCGAGGCGGCCGCCATCCGCGCGGGGGCCCACGACGAGGCCGGCAGGATCCGGCGCGACGCGGGCCAGCGCTCCTCGGTGGTCGTCGACGAGCTCGTGCGGCGGGTCATGTCGGTCGAGAGCTCGTCACGGGGGGTGCCGTGAGCACGGGCTGGGTCGCCGCGCAGGTGCGCAGCCGCAGCCTCGCGAGCCACTGTGTGGGACCGGCCGGCGCGCGTGAAGTGGCCAGCGCGGGCTCGCTCGATGGCGCGCTCGCCGTACTCGCCGCGTCCGGCTACGGCGAGCGGATCCACCTCGGGTTGAACCTCGCTGCCAGCGAGCGTGCGCTGTTCGCCACGGTGCTGCGGAACCTGCGCGTCCTCGCCGGCTGGTGTCCCCCGCTCGGCGCCTCGCGGCTCCACGTGCTCGCCGGCGGTTTCGAGCTGGCGAACCTCAGCGGGGAGCTCGCCCGCGTCGAGGGCCGAGACGCCGCCGAGCCCTACGATCTGGGTTCGCTCGCCAGCGTGACGCGCTCCAATGCCGTCGCGGGAATGGGAGGACTGCGCGAGGCGCTGCGGCGCTCTCCCTGGGGCGACCCCGGCTCGCTCGACGGCGGAGCGATGAGGATTGCCCTGCAGTTCGCGTTCGTCCGTCGGGTCGTCGAAAGCGTTCCCGAAGCGGCCGAATGGGCCGAGTCCTACGCCGCGCTCGTCCTGGCCCGCGTCGTCGTCGCGGGAGTGACCCTCGAGCCAATCTCGGCGACGGCTGCGAACGTCCGAGCGGTCCTGGGACCCCGTGTGCTCGCTGCGAGGTCCCTGTCAGACCTCGCAGGGACGCTGCCCTCGCATCTCGTGCCCGTCCTGGAGGGCATCGCGGAGCCCCAAGACCTGTGGGCCGGCGAGGCCCGCTGGTGGGGCCGGCTCTGGGCCGACGCGCAGGACAGGGTCCAGCGGGGGGGCGCGGGGCCAGCGACCGTGGTCGCGGCGGTCTGTGCCCAGGTGGCCGACGCGTGGCGGCTGCGCGCGGCCCTGGAGATCGCGGCGCGCGCCGGTCGCGGGATCGAAGTGCTCGATGCCGTGGCGTGACGCGCTCGAACCGGCGCGCATGGAGAGAATCGCCGTCGTGGCGCCCGCCGATCGGCTGCGGCGGGTCCTGGTGGCTCTCGGCTCCGGGGGCCTGGTGGAGCTCGAGCTCCTCGCGACGCCGGGCGGACCGGCCGAGGCGGCGCTCCAGCGCGTCCAGGCGCGCTCGCCCGGTGGAGCGACGACGCCGGTGGTCTCGCCCGAGCCGCCCGGCGTCGCGATGCTCGAGGAGAACGGCGACGCCGAGGCGCTCGCGGGCGAGGCCGAACTCGAGAAGGTGACCGCCAGCGCGTTCCGCGAGGGCTCGGTGGCGGCCATCGCCGGCTGGACTCCCGCCCGCACCCTCGACGCCCTTGCGAGTTCGCTCGCGCCGCACGGGGCGGGCGTGGCGCGCCTCGCGTCCCCTCGCGGCGTCCAGCCGCCCACCTCCCTTCGTTCCGGTTCGCCCGGCGTGGCGTTCCAGCCCCTCGTCGACACCTACGGCACGGTGCCCTACGCGGACCTGAACCCGTCGGTGCTCGCCGGCGTCGCCTACGTGGTCATGTTCGGGATGATGTTCGCCGATGCCGGCCAAGGACTCCTGCTGCTCGCGCTCGGGGTCGCCTTCGCGGTGGCCCCGCATGGGCGCCTGGCCTCTCTGCGCCGGTACCGCTGGGCATCGCCGTTCGTGATCGGCGCCGGCCTGGCGAGCGTGGGCTTCGGTTTCGCCTTCGGAGAGGCGTTCGGACCGACCAGACTCGTGCCGACGTTGTGGATGCGCCCCCTCGACCACGCCACCACGCTGCTCGCCGTGTCGGTCGCCATCGGCGCAGTCCTGCTCGCCTGCTCCTACGCGCTGGGGGCGCTCAATCGACTGCGCGAAGGAGGCGTGGCGCGCGCGCTGGTGGCGCTGTCGGGCATCGCCGGTGCCGCCCTCTACCTCGGGCTCGCGCTCGCGGGGGCCGGCTGGTACTGGCATCGCGACGCGGTGATCCTCCTCGGCGCCGTTCTCACCGCGGCGGCGCTCGCGATGGGCTTCTTCGGACTGTTCATCGAGGCGGGCGGGCGGGCCTCGGGCGCTCTCGAAGCGGGCGTCGAACTCTTCGACGCCGTCCTTCGCCTCGGCACCAACACCGTCTCCTTCGCCCGCCTCGCCGCGTTCGGCCTCACCCACGCCGCCCTCAGCTCCTTGGTATGGAGCGGGACCGCGTCGCTCTGGCGCACCGGGGGCGTGTTCGGTGTCGTCGCCGCCGCCCTGGTCTTCGCCGTGGGCAACGCCCTCACCTTCGCCCTCGAAGCCCTCGTCGCGGGCGTGCAGGCACTGCGCCTCGAGTACTACGAGATCTTCTCTCGCGTCTTCACCGCCGAGGGGCGCGAGTTTCATCCCTGGCACGTCACAGTCCGTCAATGAAGGAGGCACCATGATCACCTGGCTCATCGCCCTACCCCTGCTCGCGCTGGTCACCGCCGGCATAACCGTCCAGCTGCGCCGGCATCCCCGGGGGGCCCTGCGAGCCGTGAAGCTGCTGAACCTCGCGCTGCTGATGGGCGGTGGGGTCCTGCTGGTGCTCGCGGCCACCACCTCGCCGGCCACCGCCGCGAGCGTGGCGACGACCACGGCTCCCGCTTACGCGGGACAGGCCCTGATGGGTGCGGCGATAGCGGTCGCCGGATCGTCGATCGGTGCGGCGATAGCGGTCGCCTACACCGGCTCGGCGGCGCTCGCGGCCATCAGCGAGCGGCCCGAGCTGTTCGGGCGGGCGATGGTCTTCGTCGGCCTGGCCGAGGGTATCGCGATCTACGGGCTCGTCGTGGCCATCATCCTGATCGGCAAGGTGTAGGCAGCGGTGGGACGCGTGGTCGTGCTCGGTGAGTCGGTGATGATCCAGGGTTACGCCCTGGCCGGCGCCGTCGCGGTCGCGGCCGAGAGCCCCGACGAGGTACGCCGGGCGTGGTCGTGCCTGGACCGGGACGTTTCGCTCGTCCTGGTCACCAGGGCCGCGGCCGCGGCGCTCGGCGGCGCGGCGCTCGGCGGCGCGAGAGAACCCCTCGTCGTGGAGATGTCGACGTGACGACCATCCCGGCCGCGGCCAGCGGCGCGAGAACGAGCAGGGCGGGGCTCGACCGCGGCCTGGCACCAGTGGCGGGCGCCCTCGCGGCTCAGGCCGCACAGCTTGCCGACCGGATCCTCGCCGACGCCGACGCGCGGGCGAACGCAGTCCTCGACGAGGCTGGACGTCAAGGCGAGGAACTGATCGAGTCGGCCCGTGCCGACGGCGCCGCAACGGCGCGCCGTCTGGCGTCGTCGGTCGTGGCCGATGCCCGGCTCGCAGCCCGCCAGGAGGTGCTCGGCGCGCAGCGCGGCGTCTACCAGGACGTGCGCGAGCAGGCGCAGGCTCGCGTCACGGGTCTCGTTGACTCGCCCCAAGCGACTGCCCTGACGGCGCGCCTCGGTCAGCACGCCCGCGAGCGGCTCGGCGATGACGCCGAGATGGAGGCGGCGGCGCAAGCGCCAGGCATCGTCGCGCGAAGCGGACGGCGGCGGCTGGACCTGAGCGTCGAGGCGCTCATAGAGCGAGAGCTGCCGTCCATGGGCGACGAGATCGCCGAGCTGTGGTCATGAGCGTCGGCGCCGCAACCGGCCGCGTCGTTCGGGTGAACGGACCGCTCGTCGAAGTGGCCGGCCTGTCCGGCGTAGCGGCACTCGACGTGGTCGAGGTGGGGCCCCTGCGCATCCCGGCAGAGGTCGTCTCCATTCGCGACGGGCTGCTCACGGCCGAGGCCTTCGAGTACACGGGGGGCCTGCGCGTCGGCGACGTGGCGGTCTCGAGCCTTCGTCCACTGTCGGCGCGGCTCGGTCCTGGCCTCCTGGGCGGCGTCTTCGACGGACTCCTCAGGCCCCTCGCCGAGGCCCCGACCTGGCTCACTCCCGGGGCGCTCGCCGAGCACCCGTCAGGCGCCTCATGGCCATTCGCGCCCGCGTCGATCGACGTTGGGACGGTGCTCTCGCCCGGAGCGACGCTCGGCACGGTGACGACCGGGAGCGGTTTCGTGCACCGCGTGCTGGTCCCGCCCGACGTGCACGGGGCCCTCACCTGGCTCGCCGGACCCGGCGCGACCGGTGACGACGACGTGGTCGCCACCGTCGCCGGACGCGCCGTGAACCTCTGGGAGGAGTGGCCGGTGCGCTGGCCCCGTCCGGTCCGCGAGCGGCTGCGCCCCTTCGCCCCCCTGGTCACCGGCCAGCGGGTCGTCGACCTCTTCTTCCCCATCGCCCACGGCGCGACCGCCGCGGTGCCGGGGGGATTCGGAACGGGTAAGACAATGCTGCTCCAGCAGATCGTCAAGTGGGCCGACGTCGAGGTCGTCGTCTTCATCGGATGCGGCGAGCGGGGCAACGAGCTCGCCGACGCCATGGCCGACCTCACCGCCCTGAACGATCCCGCGACCGGCGCCAGCCTGCGCGAGCGAACCGTGGTCATCGCCAACACCTCCAACATGCCGGTCATGGCGCGGGTGGCGAGCGTCTACACCGGCATGACCGTCGCCGAGTACTTCCGCGACATGGGGTACCGCGTGGTGGTGCTCGCGGACTCCACGTCGCGCTGGGCCGAGGCCATGCGGGAGTTCTCGTCGCGCAGCGGCGAACTGCCCGCCGAGGAGGGCTACCCGGCCAGCCTGTCGTCCTCGCTGGCCGCCTTCTACGAGCGCGCGTCGCGGGTGACGACCCTCGGCGGTACCGAGGGATCGGTGACCCTCATCGGCGCGATCTCACCAGCGGGCGGCGACATGACCGAGCCGGTCACCTCCCAGACCGTGCGCTACGTCCGCTGCCTATGGTCGCTGGACCGCGACCTCGCGTACGCGCGCCACTACCCCGCGGTCACCTGGCGCCACTCGTTCAGCCTCGACGACGCCTCCATCGCCAACTGGCACGCCACCCAAGGTCGAAGCGGCTGGGTCGAAGCGCGCGCCCAGGCGCTCGCGCTGCTCGCCGAGGCCGACCGCCTCTCGTCGGTCGTCGAGCTCGTGGGACTGGGGGCACTGCCGGCGCGCGAGCGCATCGTGCTGCTGACGGGGCGCCTGCTGCGCGAGGCAATCCTCCAGCAGAGCGCGATGAGCGAGAACGACGCCTACTGCAGCCCGGCCAAGCAGGCCGCCCTGCTCGACATGGTGCTCAGCGTCCACGACAAGTGCCTCTCGCTCATCGAGGGCGGACTGCCGGCGTCGGCCGTGGAGGAGATCGACCTCAGCACGGTCACCCGCGCGCGCGACGAGACCGGACCTGACGACGCCGAGGGCGTCACCCGGCTGCGCGACGAGGTCCTGGCGCGGATGGCGAGCGAGCCGTGAGCGCCGTCCCGGCGAGCGGCGGGCCGCCCGAACCCTTGGCACCCCTCGAGTACTCCGGCGCGAGCCAGGTCGGCGGACCGCTGCTCGTCGTGCACGGCGTCGAAGGAGTGGGATGGGACGAGATCGCCCGGGTCCGCCTGCCCTCGGGCGAGCTGCGTCACGGTCTGGTGCTCGAGGTCAGCGGCGACACCGCCATCGTCGAGGTGCTTCAGGGCACCGGTGGCATCGACCCCGACCTCGTCTCCACCGCCTTCGAGGGCCGTCCGTTCGACATCCCCGTCGGTGACGGCTGGCTCGGGCGCGTCTGGAACGGGATGGGCGAGCCCCTCGACGGAGGTCCTCCGATGCTCGCCAGCGAGCGCCGCACGGTCAACGGCTCGCCGCTCAACCCCAGCCAACGCGACGTGCCGAGCGACCCGGTCTTCACCGGCGTCTCGGTGATCGATTCGCTGGCGACCCTGGTGCGCGGACAGAAGCTCCCGGTATTCTCCTCGGCCGGGCTGCCCCACCTCCAGCTCGCCACGCAGATCGCGGCGCAGGCCAACGTCGCCGGCGAGAACTTCAAGGTCGTCGTGGCCGCCATGGGACTCACCCACGCCGATGCCGCGACGATGCGCGAAGTGCTCGAGTCCCGCGCCGCGTCGGGCGACCTCGTGCTCGTGCTCGACACGGCCGACGACCCGGTCGTCCAGCGCGTACTCACGCCGCGCGTCGCACTCACCATCGCCGAGTACCTGGCCTTCGAACGCGACCAGCACGTGCTCGTCATACTGGCCGACATGACCAGCTACTGCGAGGCGGTGCGCGAGGTCTCGGCCGCCCGCGGCGAGGTGCCGGGACGGCGCGCCTACCCCGGCTACCTCTACAGCGACCTGGCCTCGCTCTACGAACGCTGCGGGCGGATCCGCGGGCACGCGGGGTCGGTCACGCTCGTGCCGGTGCTCACGATGCCCGGCGGCGACATCACCCACCCGGTCCCCGACCTCACCGGCTACATCACCGAGGGGCAGATCGTGCTGTCGCCCGACGTCCAGGCCAGCGGCGTCTATCCTCCCGTCGACGTGCTCTCGACGCTCTCGCGGCTCATGCGCAAGGGCGTGGGTGAGGGACGAACGCGCGCCGACCACATGGCGCTGGCGGCCCAGATCATCGCGGCCCTCGCCCGCTCGCGCGCCGCCAGGGAGCTGGCCGACCTGATCGGCGCCGATGCCCTCACCGAAACCGACCGCATCTACCTCGACTTCGAGGACGCCTTCTACCGCGATCTCGTCAACCAGTCGCCGGACGAGGCGCGAACGATGCCCGAGACCTTCGAGCGCGCGTGGGGCGTCATCTCGGTGCTGCCCGAACGCGAGCTCACGATGATGCCCGCCGCGAGCATCGCCGCCCACTACCGCGGCAGCCTGCGAAAGGCCGACGGTCCCGCGGCCGAGACGGGCGAAGCCCCGGAACCCTCCGGTGATGACCATGGCTAAGCAGGCTCCTCCCGGACGGGCCGGACGGGCCTGGCTGCTCGAGCGGATCGCCACCGCGACCCACGGGATCGACCTGCTCGGCCAGAAGCAGCAGCTGCTCTCTCGCGAGCGGCGCCGGCTCGTCCGGCACCTCGAAGAGGCCAGCAGCGCGTGGGCGACCGCCCAGGCCGAGGCCGAGCTCTGGTCCACCCGGGCCGGCGCTCTGGGCGGTGCCTCCTCGACCCGGCTCGCGGGCGCCCAGACGTCGGGACTCGCCGAGGTCTCGATCTCGTGGCGCAACACCATGGGCGTCGTGCACCCCGACGAGGCTCGAGTCACGCCTGCACCCCTCGACGCCACCGACCTGGCGTCCTTCAACGCGGCCGTCGGGCCGTCCGCGCTGGCCCATCGCCGGGCCCTCGGTGCCGCGGCACGCCTCGCCGTCGCCCGCAGCGCCCTAGGCGCGGTCGAGACCGAGCTGGCCTCCACCCGCCGACGCCTGCGCGCCATCGAGCGCGACCGGCTCCCCTGGCTCAAGGCCGAGCTCCACACGCTGGTGCTGGCCCTCGACGAGGTCGAGCGCGAGGAGCGCCTCTTCACGCGCTGGGCGGCCCGGCGCAGCGAGCAAGGAGCCACTCCATGACCCAGCGAATACTCGTGGCAGTGGACGACTCGAGAGAGAGCCTCGCGGCGGCGCGCACCGCCGCGCGCCTCGCCAAGGACCTTCAAGCGCTGGTGCGGATCTTCATCGTGGTCGAAGACGATGGCGTCGGCGAGGAGGTCGAGCGGGTCAGCGAGCCCGGCTCAAGGGAGCGGCGGCGTCAGGCGGCGAGCAACCTGCTGGAGTACGTGCGCCGCGAGGTTTGCGCCGAGGGGGTTTCGCCTTCCGTGGTGGACGTCGCCCAAGCCGCGGGCAACCCGTTCCGCCAGATCCTCGAGGCGGCGCGAACCTGGCCGGCCGACATGATCGTCATGGCCGTGTCCGACCAACGAGGCGTGGTCTCCAACTACGTCGGCAGCGTGACCGAGCAGGTCATCGAGTTCGCCGACTGCCCGATACTGGTCGTTCCCGCGCCGGCGCCGCGCTGACGGACTTCGCGCAGTCCCGCCGCGGGGCGTCGGGTTCGCGGTGGCCGGCCGCGAAGTGCGCGATTGCCTCCACTTCATCCTCGGGCGGACGTCTCGACACGCCGACGACCCGCACCCCTTCGCTGGCCAACGCGACGGCGGTGGCCCGGCCTATGCCGGTGCTCGCACCGGTGACGACGGCAACTTGTCCCGCGAGGTCGAGATCCATGGGCACCAACCTAGTGACGGTCGCCCGCTCGCGGAGGGGAACCTCGTTGGCCACCTCGCCACGCTCGAAGCAGTGCCTGCCGCGAACGCGTGACGATGCCCTACGCGAAGTCCTCTTCGCGGTACTCGCCTTCGGGACGCCCGTCGCCACGGCCCATCTCGGCGTTTCGCAGCTCCACCCGACGAATCTTGCCGCTGATCGTCTTGGGCAGCTCGGCGAACTCCAGACGCCGGATCCGCTTGTAGGGAGCCAGGTTCTCGCGGCAGTAGGCCAGGATCTCCCCGGCGAGCTCCTTGCTCGGCTGCTGGCCCGCCACGAGCGTGACGTAGGCCTTGGGAACGCTGAGACGCTTCTCGTCGGGCGCCGGCACGACCGCCGCTTCGCCTACCGCGGGGAACTCGATCAGGACGCTCTCCAGCTCGAACGGGCTGATCCGGTAGTCGCTCGACTTGAAGACGTCGTCGGTGCGCCCCACGAAGGTGATGAAGCCGTCGGCGTCGCGGCTCGCGACGTCGCCCGTGTGGTAGCGGCCGCCCGCGAAGGCGCGCTCGTTGATCTCGACGCTCGAACCGGTACCCGACTGGTAACCGACCATCAGGCCGACCGGACGCTCTGGCTCGCTGCGCACGCAGATCTCCCCGTCATCGCCGACCTCGTCGGTGAGCGGGTCGACGAGGTCGATGCGAAAGCCCGGCAGCGGACGGCCCATGGAGCCGGCCTTGAGCGCCTGGCCCGGCGAGTTGCCGATCTGCAGGGTGGTCTCGGTCTGGCCGTAGCCGTCGCGGATGATCAGTCCCCACTCACGTTGGACGTGCTCGATCACTTCGGGGTTCAGCGGCTCGCCCGCGCTCACCACCTCGCGCAGCGACAGCGACCACTTGGAGAGGTCCTGCTGGATCAGCGTTCGCCATACCGTGGGCGGAGCGCAGAACGTCGACACCTTCGCGTCTCGCAGGACGTCGAGCATCGCCGCAGCGTCGAACCTCTCGTAGTTGAACAGGCAGATGGTCGCCCCGGCGATCCACGGCGCGAAGACGCACGACCACGCGTGCTTCGCCCAGCCCGGACTCGAGACGTTCAGGTGCACGTCGCCGGGCTGCAGGCCGATCCAGAACATCGTGGAGAGGTGGCCGATCGGGTAGCTGGTCTGGGTGTGCTCGACGATCTTCGGCAGCGCCGTCGTGCCCGAGGTGAAGTAGATGAGCAACGGGTCGCCGGCCAGGGTGGGTCCGTCCGCGTCGAACGCTGCGGGGCTGGCACCCAGGTCCGCGTAGCCCCGCCATCCCTGCACCGGCGCGCCCACCGCGATGCGGACGAACGATCCCGGCACGTCGCTGAAGTGGCTCGTCACGTCCGCTCGCGCGATGACGACGCCGGCGCCCGCCCGGTCCACCCGGTCGCGCAGGTCGACGGGGGTCAGCATCGTCGTCGCGGGGATCAGCACCGCGCCGAGCTTCATCGCGGCGAGGAACGTCTCCCACAACTCGACCTGGTTGCCGAGCAGCACCAGCACGCGGGTGCCCCGCACGACGCCGAGCGAGCGCATCCAGTTCGCCAGCTGGTTCGACCGGCTCGAGAGTTCGGCGTAGGTGTAGGACACGTCGGCGCCGTCACCCTCGATGATCCGAAGCGCTACCCGGTCGGGATGCTCGGACGTGAGCGCCGCGTCGAACCAGTCGAGGGCGAAGTTGAACTCCTCGGGTCGGGGCCACACGAACTGCTCGTACGCGGTGTCGTAGTCGTCGCGATGCTTCAGCAGGAAATCGCGGGCACCGCGCAGTGCCTCGGTCGCTGTGGTCACTGTGAACCATCCTTTCGTCGTGAAGGCGCGCAGGCCCCAGCCAATCAGCGCGGTCCTGAACCCCAGCGGTCGCCTCAACTGCCTCTCGACCCGCCGACTACAACCTAAGACCTCACCCACGCCGGGGCAAGTTCGCGGGCCAGCCCGAAGGTGCGCTGACCGGCTCCGATGAAACGACCCTCGCACGACGGGCCCGGTTCAGCGGACCCGCTGACCCCAGGGGCTGACCGGCGTGAAGGTGCCGAGCGCCGTCTCGAGGTCGGCCGCCGCCGCGAGGCAGCGGCCCTCGTCGAAGCGGTTCCCGATGACCTGGACGCCCAGGGGCAGGCCCTCGTGAAGGCCCACGGGCACGCAGACCGCCGGTAGGCCGAGGACGTTCATCGGGGCCACGAAGCGGGTGAGCTCGACGACCTCGGCCCGTCCAGCCTCGTCGCGTACGTCGAGGTCGTTGACGAAGGGCGGCTGGGTCCAGGTCGGGCCGACGAGCAGCGGGTAGTCCTGGAAGAAATCGGCCCACGCCCGCTGGATCGCGTGGCGGCGCTGGTGCAGCTCGTAGAGGCTCTCGACCGTGGGGGTCGGCAGCTGGTCGACGGCCGAGGTGAGGATCGACACGGCCTCGTCCGACATCACGTGACGGTAGTTCGCCAGCTCGACGACGACGTCGGCGAGCAGCAGGCGTCCCCACACGCTGACCGCTTCTTCGAGCCTCGGAGGAGCGACCTCGACCACGTCGTAGCCGGCGCCCTCGAGCACGCGCCCGGCGAGGCGCACGCCTTCGGCGACCGACGGGGCCGTCGTCCCACCGGCCGGCTCGGCCAGGAGCGCCACCCGCTGCGGCGCGACGACCCTCGGCGTGGGCGGCGTCGGGGCCACCATCGGATCGCGGGGATCGGGCCCGGCGAGCAGGTCGAACAGGAGCCGCAGGTCGCCCACCCGACGAGCCATCGGTCCGGTCACCGACATCATCTGGCCCGCCAGACTGGGTGGCGCCGGCGCCGTGGTGGACGCGACGGCGATACGGTGCACCGTTGGCTTCAGAGAGACGATCGCGCAGCAGTAGGCGGGGTTTCTCAGCGAGCCACCGATGTCGTTGCCGAGCCCGAACGGGCTCATCCCCGACGCGATCGCCGAGGCCTCCCCGCCCGAAGAGCCGCCGGCGGTGCGGTCGTGGGAGAAGGGGTTGCGGGTCAGACCGTACAGCGTGGAGCGGGTGTGGACCCTCAGCCCGAGATCGGGCAGGTTGGTCCGCGCGAAGGGGATCGCCCCGGCCCGGCGCAGCCGCTCGACCGAGGGCGCGTCCCTCGTCGCGATTACGTTGAGCCGGACCGGCACGCCCAAGGTCGTCGGGTAGCCCTCGACGTCGATGTTCTCCTTCACCGTGAACGGAACGCCGTGCAGCGCACCGAGTTGATCACCGCGGCGCACCGCCGCATCGGCGGCGTCGGCCTGCTCATGCGCCTCAGCCACCAGTCGAACGACGGCGTTGAGGTCCCCATTGACCTCCTGGACGCGCCCGAGGTGTGCCTCGAGCAGCTCGCGTGCGCTGAAGGCCGCCTCGGCCACGCCATTCGCCATCTGCTCGGCGGTCAGCTCCCAGAGTTCGCCCATTGCGTTCTCCCTTCCCTGGCGCGATGCTACGTCGCCAATCGAGCGGAGCCGATTTCCCTGCACGGCTGCAGCCTCGTTAGCATCGGGCCATGAACGACCCTTCCACGCACTGGGACAACGTCTTCGCCAGCAAAGAACCCGCCGAGACGAGCTGGTTTCAAGATGACCCGACGTTGTCGCTGGCGCTGCTCGATGAGTGGGCCCACTCGAGCGGGTCCCTCATCGATATCGGCGCGGGCTCCTCTCGTCTGGCTGAGCGTCTTCTCGATGCTGGCTGGCGCGACATTTCGCTCTTGGACGTATCCGCAGAGGCTCTGGCCTTGACTCGAAGGAGGTTGGGCGACTCGAGTGAGAATCTCACATTCGTCAACGCCGACGTTCGCCACTGGACGCCGAGCCGCCATTACGACGTGTGGCACGATCGAGCCGTCCTGCATTTCCTGGTGGACGCCGCTGACTGTGACCACTACGTGGCGGCGGCGCTTCGAGCGCTCAGCCCCGGAGGGATTCTCGTGATTGCCACGTTTGCGGCCGACGGGCCGGATCAGTGTTCAGGCCTGCCGGTCCGTCGTTACGGCGTTGACGACCTGGTGAAGATGTTTGGACCGCACTTCTCTCTGGAGGATTCGCGTCGCGAAGAGCACGTGACACCGTTGGGAACCGTCCAACCGTTCACGTGGGTCGTTCTGCGACGGCGCTGAGTTCGCGCTCCTGTCGCTGGCACGAGAGCCCGGTTCTCGGGTTAATAAATTTTTAAGTGTCAACCGTTGCTTCGAGGGCCGAACCGCAATCGCTCGTCGCTGCTGCCCCGTGACTCTCCCAAAGCGACGGCGGCGCCTGCAAATGAATGAACGTGGCGCCAGGGGCGCAGTGGTCGAGGTCGCGACCCGTCCACGGCCAGGCTCCTGGCGTTCATTTGAACGTCACCCGCCGTTCATGACGGTGGTGGACACTGTAGGCATCACTACTGCTACCTCTTCGGGAGCTGGTGCCTTCACTGAACTCGACAACAGCAAGGTCACCAAGTTCCAATACAAGATCATGTTCATCTCGGGCATGGGGTTCTTCACCGACGCCTACGACCTCTTCATCATCGGCGTGGTGGTGGCACTCCTGACGACGCAGTGGAACCTCTCCACCGGACAGGTATCCCTGCTCAACTCCGTAACCCTGGCCGCATCGGCGGTCGGCGCCATCGTCTTCGGACGCATCGCGGACATTTTCGGCCGAAGGAAGATCTACGGCTTCGAGGTACTGATTCTGGCTATCGGAGCCATTGCGTCGGCCCTCTCGCCCAACTACGTCTTTCTCCTCGTCTCGCGCATCATCCTTGGCATCGGTATCGGCGGCGACTATCCCGTGAGCGCCACCATCATGAGCGAGTACTCGGGCACGAAGTCGCGTGGACGCATGGTCGGGCTGGTCTTCGCGATGCAGGGAGCCGGCCTCGTCGTGGGTCCGTTCATCGCCGCGATCCTCCTCGCCTCGCACATGTCCACCGGCATCACCTGGCGCATTCTGCTGGGCCTGGGCGCGATCCCCGGTTTGGCCGTGTTCTACCTGCGCCGCCAGCTCAACGAGACTCCCCGCTTCGCCCTGGCCGGCGGCGACCCGGCTGAGGCCCAGGCCGCGATTGCGGCCGCCACTGGCCAAGCCGCGTCCAAGGGTCCCCGGGCCGCGTCCAAGGCCCGTCATCAACAGAGCGCCTTCGCGGGATTCAGGACCATTGGCCGCAATCGTCAGATGCTCCTTTGGATCATCGGCACCGCGGGAGCATGGGCGATGCTCGACTTCGCCTACTACGGCAACACCATCTCGAGTCCCGAAGTCCTCAAAGCCATCAATCCCAACGGCTCGCTGCTCTACAACACCACGCTGCAGCTGTTCATCTTCGCGGTGTTCGCGCTTCCCGGTTACGCATTGGCGATTCGACTGCTCGACAAGTCCGGCCGCAAGAAGATCCAATGCTTGGGCTTCTCCATGATGGCGGTCGCCTTCTACCTCATCGGGTTCGTTCCGGGAGTGAGTTCCACCGTAGCGCCGTTCGTCATCATCTTCGGCATGAGTTACTTCTTCACCGAGTTCGGACCCAACACGACGACATTCATCTACCCCGCCGAGATCTTCCCCGTCGAGGTGCGAACGACCGGACACGGCATCTCGGCTGCGGCGGGCAAGCTCGGTGCGTTCGCCGGGGCCTTCCTCTTTCCCACCATGCTCGCCTCGTCCTTCGGACTGCGCGGTGCCGAGATCGTGGCTGGCACCGTCTGCCTGGTGGGGCTCTGCCTGACGCTCTGGCTACTGCCAGAACCCAAAGGGCTCAGCCTCGAACAGATCGAGGAGACGGCCTACTCCCCTCGCGCTGGAGCGAGTGGCGTAAAGTGACGATCCACCGCATCGTGGTAGGGGTAGACGGATCCGCGCACGGGAACGCGGCGCTGCGCTGGGCCGTAGCCGAATCCCAAGTCCACCACGGGGAGATCTTCGCCGTCTTCGCCTGGCAGATTCCTTTGATCGGAATCCCCGGAGCCTTCGACCGCGCCCAGATGGAGGGGCTCTATCAGGACTTCATCGAGGAGACCGTCGCCCGCGTGGTCCCCGCGCCGCCGATACCGATCACGACTCTGCTCGCCGAGGGCGACGTCAGTGCGTCGCTCATCGAGGCGGCTCGCGACGCCGACATGCTGGTCCTCGGATCTCGGGGGCGAGGCGGCTTTGCCGGTCTCAAGCTTGGCTCGGTGAGTCAGGAGTGCGCGCAGTACGCCACGTGTCCCGTGGTAATCGTCAAGCAGCTGGGCGACGTCTAGAGACTCGGTGCGGGCCACTCACGTAGGTATCGGGGAAACGTTGGACACGCCCAACTCCACCAGCACCGTGCGAATTGCATCCAGGGCGTCGCGAATCTCGGTTTCACCAATATGGCCAATGCAGCCGATCCGAAACGAGTCGGCCACCGTCACCTTTCCGGGATAGATCAAGAATCCCCTGCTTCGCAGTCGTTCGTAGAAGTGGCTGAATTCGAAGTTCGGGTCGGCAGGCATCAGGAAGGTCGCGATAATGGGAGACTGCATTTCCCTCGCGACTAGACAGCGAAACCCCATCTCCTCCATTTCGTCCACAAGCACCCAGTGGTTTCGCGCGTAGCGAGCGCCGCGACCCTTGACCCCGCCTTCGCTCGCGTGCTCGTCGAGCGCCTGGCGAAGGGCGGCGATCACCTGGGTAGGTGGAGTGAAGCGCCACTGCTCGTTCTTCTCGAAGCCCTGCCACTGCGCGAACAGGTCAAGGCTGAGCGAGTGGGCGTTGCCCCGGCAGAGCTCTAAGGCGTCGCGGCGGATCAGAGCGAAGCCCATCCCGGGGACGCCTTCGAGGCACTTGCCCGACGAGGCCACCGCGGCGACGAACGGGACCTCACGTGCGTCGATCTCCAGAGCTCCGAACGTGCTCATGGCATCAATGATGAGCGCCCGCTCATGGCGTGCCACGGTCTCGGCCACCTGCGCGAGCGGATTGAGAATCCCCGACGTCGTCTCGCAGTGGACGACGGCGACGTGGGTGATTCCCTGATCGGCGCCCAGGCAACTGTCGAGCGCATGGCAGTCGACTTGCTCGTCCTCGCGCCATTGGAGCTGTTCGACGTCGCGTTGCATCCTTCGCGCCATCTCGACCATCCGCGCGCCATAGGCGCCGTTGACCAGCACCAACAGCTTGTCACCGGGTGCCACCAAGGTTGCCAGCGTCGCTTCCACTGCGAAGGTGCCCGAACCTTGCAGCGGAACGCACACGTGGGTCCCCCGAGCCCCCGCGAGGTCGATCAGGCGCTCGCGGACTTCACGGTTCATCGCGATGAACGAGTCGTCGCGCGAGCCCCAGTCGCGCAGCATGGCATGCTTCACCGTGTCCGAAGTGGTGAGCGGTCCGGGTGTGAGCAGGAGCGGCACGTCTCTCACTGCCTCGCCCCGCTTCACCGCTGGCAACGTCATAGGTTCGGCGGGCCGAGTCATGAGCGAATGCTAACGAAGCAAGGCGTCCTCTCCGCGAACCAGTCGTGACACGAAGGTGACAACTTTCGTCTTCGCGCAGGGAGCTTGCGACCCTCCGAGATCCCCCGTCGGCCCGCGACCCAGCGTCTACCTACGCTCGATGAGGTCCATGTAGTCGTCGCGCCAGAGGTCGAAGTATTCCTCGGGCAGCAGCACGGCGTGCGTCGGGTCGAGGGCCTCGACGAAGGGGCGCTCGTGGCTCACGGCCACGATCGTCCCCTTCCACTGGTGCATCATCACGCCCAAGGCCTCGACGCTGGCCGGGTCGAGGTTGTTGGTCGGTTCGTCCAGCAACAGCAGGTTGGCGTCCGAAGCCGCCAAGATCGCCAGGGACAGCTTCGCGCGTTCGCCGCCCGAGAGCGTCCCGGGCATCTGGTGCGCGGCCGATCCCTTCAGTCCGAAGGCTCCGAGCAGCGCCCGGCGCTGCACCTCAGTCTGCACCGTGGCGTTCGCCAGGTGGTCCAGGACGCTGCGCGAGAAGTCGAGCTGCTCGTGCTCCTGGGCGAAGTAACCGACCTTCACGTTGGCGCCGAACTTCACGGTGCCGGTTGCGGCCTTCTGGGTGCCCGCGAGGCAGCGCAGCATCGAGGACTTCCCGGCCCCGTTCTTGCCGACGATCAAGATGCGATCGCCGCGACGGGTGATGAAGTTCACGTCGCGCAGCACCTCCACCGGTCCGTAGCGCACGGCGATGTGCTCTACCGTCATGGGCACGTCGCCGCTGCGCGGTGGCTGGGGAAGCTTGAAGACGACCTTGCGCTCTTTCCTGGTGACCTCGATGCGGTTGCCCTCGAGCTTCTCGACCTTGCGGTCGAGGACCTTGGCCACGCGCGCGCGTGACGCCGTCTGCCCGCGCATGCCGTCGGCGAGGGTCTTCATACGCGAGATCTGCTCGTCCTGCTGGGCTGCCATCTTCTCCTCGCCCAGGCGTTGGGTCTCCTCCTGGGCCAGGTACTTCGAGTAGTTGCCCCGGTACTCGCGCAGCTGGCCGTCGCGCAGCGCGAGGACGCGGTCGATCGACTTGTCGAGCAGAGGCAGGTCGTGGCTGATCACGAGCACGGTGCCGCGGAAGCGTTCGAGCTCGTCGAAGAGCCAGGCCTTGGCCGCCTTGTCGAGGTGGTTGGTCGGTTCGTCGAGGACCATCGTCTCGGGTTCCTCGTAGAGGACCCGCATGAGGTCGACGCGCCGGCGCTGGCCGCCCGAGAGCGAGCCGAGGTCTTCGAGCAGCAGGTCCTCCTCGAGGCCCAGGCCCGCGGCCAGCCGCGAGACCTCGGACTCCGCCTCATAGCCGCCGCGCTCGCGGAACGTCTCTTCGAGCGACGTGAAGCGCTCGATGGTTTCCTCGGTGGGATCGGCGGCCAGGGCGTGGCGGGCGTGCTGCATGTCGGCGTCGATCTGGTCGAGGCCGCGCGCCGAGAGCACGTGGGAAAGCCCGATCGGCTCGACACCCAGTCCCCCGGGCACGGGTTCCTGGGGCAGGTGGCTGAGCGTTCCCTGGTGCTGCACCACCCCGGTGATGCGTAGGTGCTCTGGCGTGTAGCCGAGCAGCACCGAAAGGAGGGTCGACTTTCCGGCTCCGTTTCGCCCCACGAGGCCAACCTTCTCGCCGTTTCCGACGGTGAACGACACGGGGTTGAGGATACGTCGCGCGCCGATCTCTATGCCCAAATCACGAACTATGAGCATTTAGAGTCCTGGCGACCCAGTTGCAACGGAGAGTTCGTCCCGGAACTGGGGATGTGCGATGCCGATGAGCGGTTGCGCCCGCTCCTTGACGGTTCGTCCACCCTGGTCGGCGGAGCCGTACTCAGTGATGATGACACCCGTGAGATGACGTGGGGTGGTCACGACGGAGTGCGGGTTCATACCACCAATGATACGACTCTTCAGTGGACCGTCGACCACTGCGGCCGACTGCAGGCAGATCAGCGAGGCGGGCTCGGGCGAAAGGCTCGTCCCTGCATGAGGTCCAGGGCCGCCGACGCCCGAATACTGGCGGGCCCCTACGGCGTCGGCCGCGACGTCCTGCCAGGGTCGCGCGCCGGCAGGACGTTCAAGAGCGCCACCAGTGTCGCCGTGACGAGGCCCATGCCGATGGCGCCCGTCGGTCGCACCAGGTCTACCGCCTCCTGGGTGGTGAGTTCGCGCGCGACGATCGGGCCATTCTGCACGGCGACAGCTTCTGTGGCACGATTCATCGGTGGATGAAGCGTTCCCGATCGACGTCTGGAGCGATGTCGTGTGCCCCTTCTGCTACTTGGGATCACGTCAGCTCTCCGCGGCGCTGAGCCAGTTCGAGCAACGCGACCTCGTCGTCGTGCGCCCGCGCGCCTTCGAGCTCGACCCGCGACCTCACGAGGAGGTTGGACTTTCCCTCAGCGAACTCGTCGCTCGCAAGTACGGCATGGCGCTCAGCCAGGTTCATTCGCTTCACGAGCGTCTCGAGGCGCAAGCGGGCGACCTGGGTATGACCTGGTCGCTGGAGCGGGCCAGGCCGACGAACACCTTCGAAGCCCACCGGCTCATCGCGCTCGCGACGACGCAGGGCGCGGGCGCCGCGATGAGCGAGAAGCTGTTCCACGCCTACTTCTGCGACGGGATGCTCGTGAGCGACCCCGAGACACTCGCCACGCTCGCCAGCGAAGTCGGCGTCACCGGTGTCGACGCCCTGTGGGCCAGCGACGCCTTCAGTGGCGACGTGCGTGCAGACGAGGCGCGCGCGACGCAACTGGGAATCGCCGGGGTGCCCTCGCTACTGGTCGACACGAAGTTCATGGTCGTCGGCGAGCAGGGAACAGCGCGGATCCTCGATGTGCTGCGAGGGGCCTGGGCGCGACGGGAGGCGGCCTAGTCCTCCAGGTCGGCCGGCACGGCGGCGGCCGTGGCCACGGTGTGTCCCTCGTCGAGGTTCATGACGCGAACCCCGGTGGCATCGCGACCCTGCGACGAGACCTCGCGAACGGGAGTGCGTATCAGGACCCCGCCGCTGGAGGCGAGCATCAGCTCGTCATCGAGGGCGACCATGAACGAAGCGACGACGAAACCGCGCGCGGCGCTGAGCTTGATCGCGCGCACACCCTGGCCGCCTCGACCCTGCCGATTGAATCGCTCGGTCTTCACCCGCTTGCCGAAGCCCGTGTCGGTGACGAGGAAGAGATCCGCGCCCGCACGGACCACGTCGAGCGCGATGGCCTTGTCGTCCCCACGCAACTTGATGCCGCGCACGCCGGTCGAGTCACGGCCCACTTCGCGGACCTCGGATTCGTTGAAGCGAATCGACATACCGCGGTAGGTGACCACCATGAGGTCGTCGCTGCCGCTGGTCGCGACCACGCGCACGACCTCGTCCCCTTCACGCAGCTTGATGGCGATCCAGCCTTCGCGGCGGGACTTGTCGTACTCGCTAAAGGCCGTCTTCTTCACCGTGCCGTCGGCAGTGGCGAAGACCAGGAACTCGTCCTTGGGGAAGTCCTTGGTGGCGACGATCGCCTGGATCGATTCGTTGGGCAGCAGGTTCAGCAGGTTCACGATGGCAGTGCCCTTGGCGGTGCGCTCCTTCATCGGGATCTCGTGACCTCGCAGGCGGAAGACTCGGCCGCGATTGGAGAAGAGCAGCAAGTACGCGTGGGTCGTCGTGTGGATGATCTGATTCACGAAGTCCTCGTCCTTGAGCCTCGCTCCTTGGACCCCACGACCGCCTCGCCCCTGGACCCGGAACGCGTCGGCGGCCACCGACTTCACGTAGCCGGCCTGGGTCATGGTGATGACGATGTCCTCATCCTTGATGAGGTCCTCGACGCCCAGCTCACCCGGGTCGTTGACGATCTGGGTAACGCGGTCGTTGGCGTACTTGTTTCGGATGACCGAGATCTCCTCGGCGATGATGCCGCGCAACTTCACGTCGCTGGCAAGGATCGACTGCAGCTCGGCGATGGTGGCCCGCAGGGTGTTCATCTCCTCGAGTAGCTCGCTTCGTCCCAGCCTCGTCAGTCGGCCGAGGGTCATGTCCAGAATGTGGTTCGCCTGCTCCTCGCTGAATTCGAAGGGCGCGGCCATGAGCGAGACGCGCGCGGCCGGCCGGTCATCGGATCCGCGAATCGTGGCGATGACCTGGTCGAGCATGTCGATGGCCTTCAGAAGCCCTTCCACGATGTGCGCACGCGCCTCGGCCTTGCGAAGACGGAACTGGGTCCTGCGCGTGACCACTTCGACCTGGTGGGCGATGTAGTGCGTGAGCGCCTGGGCCAGCGAGAGCGTGCGCGGCACGCCGTCGACCAGCGCCAGCATGTTCACGGCGAAGGACGTCTGCAGCGACGTGTTCTTGTAGAGCTTGTTCAGCACGACGTTGGCGTTGGCGTCTCGCTTGAGGCGGATCACGAGTCGAGCCTTGCGCCCCGCGGAGTCGTTCTGCACCGCGGCGATCCCGTCGAGGTCGCCGTTCTTCACCAGGTCGTAGATCTTCTCCTCGATCGACTCAACCGACACCTCGTACGGGAACTCCGTGACGACAATGCGCACGTCATTCTTGTTCTCCTCGATTTCGGCGACAGCGCGCATCTTCACCGATCCGCGTCCTGTTCGGTACGCGTCGAGTGCTCCCTGGCGGCCGAGGATCTGGGCGCCGGTGGGAAAGTCGGGGCCCTTCACGAAGTTCATGAGATCGTCGGAGGTCGCGTCCGGATTCGCCAAGAGGTGCAGCGTCGCGTCAATCACCTCGCCCAGGTTGTGCGGGGGGATCTTGGTCGCCATGCCCACCGCGATTCCCTGGGACCCGTTGACCAGCAGGTTCGGGTAGCGCGACGGCAGCACGGTGGGCTGCTGGGTGGTGTTGTCGTAGTTCGGCTCGAAGTCGACCGTCTCCTCGTCGATCGAGTCGAGCATCTCGAGCGCCAGAGGCGCAAGGCGGCACTCGGTGTAGCGCATGGCCGCGGCGCCCTCGTCAGGACCGGTGCCGCCGAAGTTGCCGTGCCCGCTGATGAGCGGGTGGCGCATGGCGAAGTCCTGGACCATGCGCACCAGCGCATCGTAGATGGCACTGTCGCCGTGCGGGTGGTACGTGCCCATCACCGCGCCTACGACGTTGGCGCACTTCGAGTAGGGACGGTCGGGACGCAGTCCCTGGTCGAACATCGAGTAGAGGATTCGCCGGTGCACCGGCTTGAGGCCGTCGCGCACGTCGGGCAGCGCCCTCGAGACGATGACCGACATGGAGTACTCGAGGAACGAGCGCTCCATCTCGAGGTTGATCTCGATCGGTTCGATGTAGCCGACTACCTCGTCACCGGGTGGTGGAGTGTCGGGGCCGGTGGTGCCTTTTCGTGCCATGGTCCTCCGTTCCTAGATGTCTAGGAATCGAACGTCTTTCGCATTGGTTTGGATGAAGTGGCGACGTTGCGGGACGTCGTCACCCATGAGAATCGAGCAGACCTCGTCGGCCAGTGCCGCCTGCTCCACCGTTATCTGGAGCAGCGCGCGCTTGGTGGGGTCCATCGTGGTGTCGCGCAACTCGTCGTAGTCCATCTCGCCGAGCCCCTTGAGGCGCTGGAAGTCGTTCTTGTGGTTGGGGTTCTCGACCATGAACTTGGCCTTCTCGGGGTCGTCGCGAAGGTAGGACTTCTCCTTGCCCACCAGCGTCGAGTACAGCGGCGGCTGGGCCACGTATATATGCCCGTTGTTGACCAGTTCGGTCATCTGACGGAAGAAGAACGTTAGGAGCAGCGTGCGGATGTGACTGCCGTCGACGTCGGCGTCGGCCATCAGGATGATCTTGTCGTAACGGACCTTGGTGACGTCGAAGTCCGCCTCGACACCCGCGCCGATGGCCGAGATCAGGGCCTGGATCTCCGTGTTCCGCAGGATCTTGTCGCTGCGCGCCTTCTCGACGTTCAGGATCTTCCCGCGAATCGGCAGGATCGCCTGGTTACGGGGATTGCGCGCGTCCTTGGCTGAGCCGCCCGCCGAGTTCCCCTCGACGATGAAAAGCTCGCATTCGCGAGGATCGTTGGACGAGCAGTCCACGAGCTTCCCGGGAAGTCCGGCCCCGTCAAGTGCACTCTTGCGCCGGGTGAGGTCACGGGCCTGACGCGCGGCCATGCGAGCCCGCGAGGCCTGCACCGCCTTGGCGACGATCTGGCCACCCTCCTTGGGGTTCTCTTCGAGCCACTCGGCGAGCTTCTCGTTCGTGGCGCGCTCGACCAGCGAGCGGATGGAGACGTTGCCGAGCTTGCCCTTGGTCTGGCCCTCGAACTGTGGTTCGGCGAGGCGCACCGAGATAATCGCGGTGAGGCCCTCGCGGATGTCCTCGCCGAGAAGGTTCTCGTCCTTCTCCTTGAGCAGGTTGCGCTTGCGGGCGTAGCGATTCACAACGTTGGTGATGGCCTTTCGAAATCCCTCCTCGTGCATCCCGCCCTCGATCGTCGCGATGCCGTTCGCGAACGAATGGATGCTTTCGTAGTAGCCGGTGTTCCATTGGAAGGCGACTTCGACCTCCTGGCCCTCTTCGGACTGCTCGTACGAACCGACCTTGCGGAAGAGCGACTCCTTGGCGTTGTTGAGGTGGCGCACGTAGTCCACTATCCCGCCGTTGTACTTGAAGGTCTCCTTGGCCTGACGACCGGCGCGAAGGTCCTCGAAACGAATCTCGAGACCGCGGTTGAGGAAGGCCATGATCTGGAGACGCTCGATCACCGTCTGCGCTCGGAAGTCGACGTCGTCGAAGATCTTGGTGTCCGGGGTGAAGGTGACCGTCGTGCCGGTGCGGCTGTGCGGCGCCGGGCCCGTCACCTTCAACTTGCCCTGTGGCTTGCCACCGTTCTTGAAGACGATCTGGTGGTGTTCGTTGTTCCGGTCGATCTCCAGGATTAGTTCGGACGACAATGCGTTCACCACCGACACACCCACTCCGTGGAGTCCCCCGGAGACCTTGTAACCCTTCCCGCCGAACTTTCCGCCGGCGTGCAGCACGGTCAGCACGATCTCCGCGGCGCTCTTGCCGGGGTACTGCGGGTGTTCGTCGACCGGAATGCCACGACCATCGTCGACGACACGCACACTGCCGTTGGCGAGGATGGTTACGTCGATGCGGCTGCAGTAGCCGGCCATTGCCTCGTCGACGGCATTGTCGACGACCTCCCAAACCAAGTGGTGCAGCCCCGCGGGGCCCGTTGAGCCGATGTACATGCCTGGTCGAACGCGAACTGGATCAAGGCCCTCGAGAACAGTGATATCGCTGGCTGCGTAGCCAGCTGATCCCTTGGACTTCTCGGCCACGGGGGATTCCTTTCGATTAGAGATTTAGGCGCTCTCGCGCAGCCGATGACAACTTTTCGGCTCCTCCATCCTACCCGACTTGGTGTGACGTCCCGGCTGACTAGCGCCCCATTCGAGGCGCCCAAAGCGTCCTATTGGGGGTTCGCCAGCACCGTTCGCAACGAAGTCGGAGCTCGCTCTCCAAGTGGGGCGAAGCCGGCCAGAATCCTCGCGCTATCCATCGTGACACGTTCAGCGAAGGCGCCCGAAGGAACGCTGACGAGAAGCACGCCGTTCTTCACGAACTCGGGCCGACAGTGTTGTGCGAGCGCTGGTTCGACGATGTCTGGCCACATCTCTCGAATCTCATCGATGAGGCGCAAGTCGACCTTGCGTAGTCGGCCCGCGAGCGTCTCGAGCAACTCGCCGAGGCCCTTGGGGTGGTCACCCTGGCGCGTCATCGCCGAGCCTTCGTGAGATCGATGATGGCTGCGGGACTCATAGCCGAGGGCAGTGGCGACGCCGTCGTCACCAGCGTTTGGCCCGCCGGAAGCAGGAGTAGGAGCCGGTCGCTTCTGAGCGGATCGAGCTCGCTGAATACGTCGTCGAGTAGGAGCAGTGGATCCACCCCCCGCTTCGACCTGACGAGCTCATGCCCCCCGAGACGTAGGGCCAGCGCCAGCGAGCGTTGTTCGCCCTGCGACGCCTGGCGGCGAGCATCGCGCCCGTCGAGGGTGACAGCAATGTCGTCACGATGGGGTCCGATGGTCGTGTGGCCGCGAAATCGATCGTCGTTGAACGACCGTCCCAGGGCATCGATGAGATCGCCCTCCCACGACTGCTCATACTCGACACCCACCGACAGGCCGTCCTGGGCCAGCTCTTGATAGTACTGACGAACGAGGGGGGCGAGCTCGTCCAGGAGCCGACGACGAATCTGCACCAGCTGCTCGGCGACCAATGAGAAATCGGCTGACCACACGTCGAGCTCGTCGCGCTGCAGCGCGGTTGGATGCTCGCTTTGCAGCCCTCGCAAAATCGCGTTGCGTTGACTCAGTATCCGATTGAATCTCTCGATGACGTCACCCGTGCTCAAGTCCGCGTCAGTGAGCAGATTCGTCAGGAAGACTCTCCGATTCTCCGGGCCCTGACGGATGATGTCGACGCCTTCGGGTGTGAAGACGGTGAGCGGAAGAACATCTGAGAGATCAGCTCTGGATCTGGGCCGTTGGCCGTTTACGAGCATTCTCTTTGTAGTGTTGCGCACTCCTCGGGTCAGCGTAAGGTCGACCTGCACACGGCGCTCACGCTGGAAGATCACGCCGTGGACCTCACCAAGGTTCTCACCACTGCGAATCATGTCACTCGCCGTGCTGGTGCGAAAGGAGGACGCCGTGGCCAGCGCGTATACGGCCTCGAGCAGGGAGGTCTTTCCGGTTCCGTTTGCGGAGAGTAGGACCGTGACCGCTTCAGGGTCTGGTGAAAAGCGGAACTCGTGGAAGAGGCGGAAATTCCGCAGCTCGAGTTCGTGGAGACCCACGACCGACGCCCGGACTACTGCACGCGTACGGGCATGAGCAGGTACCGGAACCTCGAATCGTCGACGCCGTGAACCATCGCAGGGCGCACTGAGTCGGACATCTCCAGCACCACTTCGTCACCGGGCACGGCCTCGATTCCGTCAATCAGGAAACTCGGATTGAACGCAATAGTGATCTCTTCGCCGTTGTAATCAGCGTCAACATTGTCCTCGACATCACCGGCGTCGTGACTTTGGGTACGAATCTCGATGTTCTTGTCCTTCATCGTCAACCGAACCGACGAGGTCGAATCCTTCGCAAGGAGTTTGGCCCTTCTGAGCGAGGTCAGTAGCGTGTCCTTGGCCACGCGTAGCTGGTTCGGGTAACTCGCAGGAATTAACTGAAGCACCGACGGGTAGTTCCCATCGATCAACCGCGAGGCAATGCTGGTGGTGCCCACCACGAAGCAGATCTCGGCTTCCGTGAGGGTGACGCCGATCTGGGCGTCGGGCGCCAGTGAGGCAGCGGCGCGCTGAAGCTCCTGAAGAGCACGTGCCGGCACCAGGAGATCGTGTGATGCCCCTACTCCCTGTACTCCGGGTACGTCGCGGACAGCCAAACGATATGAGTCAGTGGCGATAAGACGCAGTAGCCCATTGTCGGTGGTAAACAACACGCCCGTCAGTAGTGGACGAGCGTCGTCGTTGGCGGCAGCTCTTACTACCTGGTTGAGGCCTTGAATCAAGTCGAGCGCGGCAATCGAAGTCAGTGATCCAGACACCGGAGGCAGCTTTGGGTAATCAATGACTGAAAACGTGCGGAGCGAGAACTTGGCGCGACCTAGGGCGATTTCGACGGTCTCCTCGTGACTGGTGACCGTGACCGCTCCGGCTTCCAGTGAGCGAACAGCGTCAACAATCAAGCGAGCAGGCACGACGCTCGATCCGTCCTGAAGACCGATTACATCGACCGTTGTGCGCACCGTGATATCGAGGTCCGTCCCGGTGACGGTCAATTGATTGCCGATGAGGGAAAGGAGGATTCCCGAAGAGGCTCCGATAAGACGAGTCGCCACCACACGGCTGGCAGCACTGAGTGCTTCAACAAGAATGTCGCGCTCTGATTTGAACTTCATTGGACTGCCTTTCCTTTGACAACTGAGGTTACGTTGTGTTCTTGTGTGTTGGGAGGCCTTAGTAGTAGTAGGCCTGTGGATTTGTGGATAAGTCTCCAAAATTCCTGGTCATGTGGCTTCCCAATAGGGCGACTCTACACACATATCTGTGAGCAACTCTTTCAACCTTCAAAACTCAACTCTGAAGTCATGTGCACTACGACGTGATTCCTAACCTCTAGTCAACAGGTCGTCACCAGTGTTGCGCACAAACTATTCCCTGCTGTTCTCTCCCTGCAGACGACGCTTCAACTGATTGATCTGTGCAAGCATCTCCGGATTGACCGTAAGTTGCTCCCTGATCTTCTCGACGCCGCTGATCACCGTCGTATGGTTGCGACCGTCAAAGATGCGGGCGATCATCGGATACGAGTAATTGGTGAGAAGGTCTCGAATGAGGTACATGGCCACGTGTCGGGCATGTACCAACGGCCGGAGACGTTTCGCCCCTCGGACGTCCTCGACCGCCAGCCCGTAGAACTCCGACACAACCGACAGAATCGTCTCCGGTTTCAAGATGATCTGCTCTTGGCCGAGATTCGTCAGGTGGTTCTTGGCGAGCTCGAGGGATATGGGCTCTTGACGGAGATTGGCGAAGGCGCGCAGCATGGTGATGGAACCCTCGAGCTCGCGGATGTTGTCGCGAACGCGCTGGGCAATCCACTCGGCGACGTCGCCGGGAAGGTCGATCCCCTCGATCTCGGCCTTGGAACGCAGAATGGCGATTCGTGTTTCGAGGTCTGGTTGATCGATCTCGGTGACGAGACCCTGGAGAAGGCGGCTCCGGAATCGTTCCTGCAACCCCGCCAGGTCGCGGGGCGAGCGATCCGAAGTCAGGACAATCTGCTTGCCCTCGCCGTGCAGGGCGTTGTACGTGTGGAAGATTTCCTCGTGGAACGTCTCCCCACGGGTCTCCATGAACTGGATATCGTCGATGAGCAGGACATCGTTCTCCCGGTATCGCTCATGGAGCGCGAGCTGTGTGCGGGTCTGAATCGCGCGGATAAAGTCATTCAAGAACGTCTCCGTCGAGACGTAGAGGACCTTGCGACCGGGGTAGTTCTCCTGCACGTAATTGCCGATCGCGTGCAGGAGGTGGGTCTTACCGAGCCCTGAGTTCCCGTAAATCATTAGCGGATTATAGGCACGACCAGGAGTTTCAGCGACCGATTGGGCTGCGGCGAACGCCAGCCGGTTCGATGAACCTGGCACGAATGAATCGAACGTCATCCGTGGGTCGAGTCGCGCGGGACGATCCACGCTGGGCGCGAACGTGGCGACGTCAACGTGAGGAGCGATCTCTTCGTTCACTTCCTCCGTGGTCATCGGTGGTGTCTCGCTCAGTGTCAACGAGACGTGGACTGGAGAGCCCACCAATTGCTGCACTTGCTCGGTGATGAAGGGTAGGTACCTTTGCTGCACGCGCTGGAGTTGGATCTGATTAGGCGCACCGATGACCAGTTGGTCGTCGTGGTAATCCACAAGGCGGAGTGTGCTGAGTCCCGCGGACCAAACAGCCTCAGAAGCGTTGCCACGCATGGAGTCCCGTAGTGCTGACCAGATCTCCTCACCGCTCTGCACAATCTTCCTCCACAGGTCCTTACCGACTTTATCCACAAGCAGAAGTGCTTAACAATTGCATGCGACGTCCTCGGGGAGAGTTACCATACTCGTATTTTCGGTGTCGTGCCGAGGGAGGCGCCCCGGTGGGATAAGATTGCTCCCAGTAGCGCGCCAGCGACCCCCAGGGGGTACCGCGAAGCGCATCCAAACAGTTTGAGAAGAGGTCTTTTGTGAAGCGTACCTATCAACCGAACAAGCGGAAAAGGGCTAAGACCCACGGTTTTCGCGCTCGTATGCGAACCCGTGCTGGTCGTGCCATCCTAAAGGCCCGTCGCAACAAGGGTCGCCACGAACTAACGGTCTAAGCCGAGCGTGCCTAGTCGGGTTCGAACCCGACGGCAGTTCGCACTTCTCGCCGCACCAACCGGTCGGGGCCAGAGCGGGCCGCTGCGAATCAGTTTCGTAGCCCAAGCCGGCGAAAGCCCCATAGTGGGTGTGGCGTATGCGATCAGCCGGAAGGTCGGGAATGCGGTTGTTCGCAACCAAATCCGCCGCCGATTGCGGGCACTCTTGGACGACCTTAACCCTCAACCGCAGCCAGGTCTATACCTGATCAGGTGTGGTTTTGAGACAGGGAACCTTTCTTATGACGAACTCCACCACCACCTCGAGCGAGCATTGGATCGGGCCGGTGCACGAAAGTAATCCGTCCCCAGCCGCTCGAGCCTTGCTTGGTGCCATCACCTTGTATCAGCGGCTGACGTCCGGGCGGATATCGCCTTGTCGTTTCTATCCATCGTGCTCCCACTACGCCTACGAGGCAGTTGAAGTTCACGGTGCCTGGAGAGGCACCGGTTTGGCACTGCGCCGCCTTGGCCGCTGTCGTCCCCTTGGTCCCCACGGAGTGGACCTGGTGCCCGAATCGAAGAAAGCAAGGAGTGCGCATCCATGAAGTCCTTTAGTCATGCAGTCGGCGGGATCTTCCAGCCGATATTCCACCTATTTGGTTGGTTGCTAGCACTTTGCTACGAGTTGATTCCCAACTACGCGGTCGCGATTGCGCTATTGACAATCGTGATCATGGGCGTTCTGACCCCGTTCACGATAAAGAGCACCAAGTCGATGATGGCGATGCAAAAGCTTCAACCCGAGATCAAGAAGCTTCAACAGAAGTACAAGGGTCCGGAGAATCGCCAGACATTGAACGAAGAGATGATGAAGTTGTACCGCGAGGAGGGCGCCAACCCGGTCGGTGGATGTCTGCCAGTTCTCCTACAGGCGCCGTTCCTCTTCATCCTCTACAGCGTCATCAAGGGGTTGGCCAATAAGGTGATCGTGGCGGGAAAGCTCGTTCCTCACCCCCGCTACATTCCAAGTTCATCGACGATGTATAAGAGCCTCGTAGCTTCGAACGGCCAGATCAAGGCCTTTGGCATGGACCTCAACCTCAAGCCGTTCAGCAGCCACGGCTCAGTGGCTGCCGCAATTCCTTTCTTCGTGTTTGTGGCTGTCGCCGTGGCGCTGCAGTACTTCCAGATGGCACAGATGAACAACCGGAGCAAGAAGACGGGCCAGTCAATGCCGAGCCAGCAGCAGGCAATGCAGCGATTTCTGCCGATCATTTTCGCATACTTCTATATGGTGATTCCTGCAGCAGTCGTGTTGTATATGATTATTTCAACAATCATTCGCATAATTACTCAGGACCTGATGTTTCGTGCCGGTGTCTCGAACCCCAACAAGGGAAAGGAGCGAGAACTTCCAGCTGGCGAACCTAAAGAGATTCCGGCGCCGGAAGTGAAACCATCGAAGCCTTCAACCCCGAGACCTTCAAATCAGAAGCCCTCGACGCCTAAGCCTCAACCACAATCTCGCTCCAAAGCGAAGCGGAAAAGAAAGGAGCGGTAACCCATGGACTGGGTAGAAACCACTGGAAAATCAATCGACGAGGCCACTGACCGGGCTTTGGCCCATTTAGGCGTGCATCGCGACGATGCCGAGGTTGAAGTAATCGAAGAGCCGAAGGCGGGACTCTTCGGACGAATCAGGGGTGAAGCTCGGGTGCGCGCCAGGGTGCGTCCCGCCGGCCCCCGACCGAAGCGTTCTCGACGCTCGGGTGGCCACGAGGATCGACCCCGTAACGATCGCCCTCGAGGCGAGAAGTCTCGTGCCCCGAAGTCTGGCGAGAACGAGGCATCGCGCAAGGAGAGGTCCGTTTCAAGCGAATCAGTTCGTAAAGAGAAAGACACCAATAACGGCGCCCGTCGCCCTAAGCAGGGTGCGCCAGATAGCGCCCCTAAATCTGAGAAGAGTTCATCGAAGGAGGACACCATGGCAGAAGGAATTTCGTTAGCCGAGCAAGGGTCGATTGCGAAGGAGTTCCTCGTTGGACTGCTCGCGTCGATGAATATAGTTGCAGAAGTTACCGTCAAGGAGCTGGACGAGGAGACTGTTGAGCTGTCGGTTAATGCCGACCCGCCAACGGAACTCGGTGTACTCGTGGGCCCACGGGGAACGACGCTGCAGGCACTCCAAGAGGTAACCCGCACGGTGGTGCAGTCCAAGAGCCCAAGTCGAACCGACCGTATCCTGGTTGATGTCGCGCAGTATCGTGAGCGTCGTGTCGCCGCGCTTGGTCGCTTTGCTCAGCAGGTCGCCCAAGAAGTAGCCGACACCGGCGAGGAGCGGGCGCTAGAACCGATGTCCGCAGCCGACCGTAAGGCAGTACACGATGCCCTTAGTGAGGACAGTAGTGTCGTTACGCGCTCGGAAGGCGAAGAGCCTCGTCGTTTCGTGGTGGTCGCTCCGGCATAATAGATAGATGAAGAACGACTGGTTGCCCCGCGCTCTCGAGGAATCGAGAGCGCGGGGTTTCTTGGGTCCTGGCCCGATTGAGGCTCAGATTGCTCATGCTGAGGGCTTCGCCCTGTGCTGGGAAGAGATAAGTCCCGCTCCCCCGGACGCGTTTCTGGATCTCGGCAGTGGCGGGGGCCTCCCTGGCCTGGTTCTATTGGATAGATGGAAGTGTCGAGGAGTTCTTCTCGACTCCATGGAGAAGCGGATGAACTTCTTGCACCAGGTGATGGACTGGCCAGGCGCGCCTCTCAGGGCGGAACTAATCACCGGTAGAGCAGAGGAAGTTGCTCGAGAGCCCGAGATGGAGGCAACCTTCGACCTGGTGACGGCCCGGTCTTTCGGCCCTCCCTCGGTTACCGCTGAGTGTGCGGCGCGATTCCTGAGGATGGGAGGAGCACTAATCGTGTCGGAGCCACCTGATGACAGCGAAACGGGACGATGGAATATTGAGGTCCTGGAGATGCTCGGCCTGGAAGCACGGGGTCGAGTGCGCCACGGCGCCGCCTTTCAAGTTCTGGTGAAGACTCGGGCGACACCGAAGGAGTTTCCCAGAGCGATTGGGATACCCGGGAAGATCCCGCTATTCTAATGTTTCACGTGAAACATTAGAACGAGTCGCTGAAACTTCGACGATGGCTTTCATTGGGAATCATGTCGTCACGTTTCGCCAGGACTAACTCAAACCGCGTGATCGAGCGGCATCTTCCCGCCGATGGGCCTGCGTGAAATTCTTTCGCCGCCGGCCGGCAACTGAACAATGGGGCTCCTGCAGTCGCTCCTGTTGAGAGTTCTGAGAGGCCATGAAGATGTTTCACGTGAAACATCTTGAGTTCCCCGTTAACAGCAGCGTCCTGTCGAGCAACTCGGTCTAAGCGACCGCACCCATCCGATGTTTCACGTGGAACCTTCCTCGCGGGGTGCGGAGCAGCATTCCAATCTCGACGGTCAGCCAGCGTGGATTCCACCAATTACGATCAGCTCCCGCACGGAGCACGGGTTGCTGGTGGCGAACTCCCTGCCATCGATGGAGCGGCGTGTCTGGTGGGTGCTGTGCTCCGATGTTTCACGTGGAACATCCACACATATGATTTTCCAGTTTGCGCTCGCCGACAAAAGCCCGGACCGGAGTCCGAATGTTTCACGTGAAACACTGGTACTTGACGGCTCGCTCAAAACCGTGTTGAATGGCAAGGTATTCGATGCAGTGTCGGGGTGGTTTTAGGTCGGGAAGAGGCTCATGGCGGACGCCAGTACAATGACGATTTTTGCTGTGGCCAACCAGAAGGGCGGCGTTGGCAAGACGACCACAACGACCTCTCTAGGGGCAGCATTGGCCGAAAGAGGCAAGCGCGTCCTGGTGGTTGACTTGGATCCCCAAGGAAATGCGACTACCGGACTTGGCGTCGACGGACGTCAGTTCGAACGCTCTGTATACGATGTTCTGTTGAACGATATCCCGATGGTCGATATTGTCGAACCTACCGGCTTCAACAATCTATTCGTTGCGCCGGCGACACTGGATTTGGCTGGTGTCGAGCAGGAATTGGCGGCGGTGATCTCAAGGGAGCTTCGATTGAAGAGGGCTCTGGCTTCAGTCGAGGGTGATTTCGATTACGTGTTCATCGACTGTCCCCCGTCACTCGGACTCATCACGATTAACGCCTTTGCGGCCGCCACCGATATTCTCGTACCCGTTCAGACAGAGTTCTATGCACTCGAAGGACTGACCCAGCTCCAGCGCATTGTTGACCTCGTCCAGAAGAATCTGAACCCACTCCTACAGATCACCAAGGTGGTCCTTACGATGTACGACTCACGTAACACGCTCTCAACCGACGTGGCCGCCGAGGTTCGCCGCCACTTCCCCACTGAGCTCTGCAGGACGGTAATTCCTCGGACGGTGCGACTCGCCGAGGCGCCTTCGTTCGGTCAACCCATCACTGTTTACGACCCTTCGTCGAAGGGTGCTAAGGCATATCACGCGCTAGCGGAGGAGATCATCAATGGCTAGGAGACCAGGCTTGGGCAAGGGACTTGGAGCGCTCATCCCCGAGGGAGGCGCTCCACCAGAGGTTCAGGAGAAGGCCGCAGCTGAAGGACCGCTGCGGAAGGTTCCTGTGACGTCCATCCGTCCGAATCCGTTTCAGCCCCGAAAGTCCTTCAGTGACGAGAGCCTCCAGACTCTGGCGCTATCGGTGCGTGAGCTCGGGGTCCTGCAGCCGATTATCGTTCGGACCATAGAGGGGGAGACCGACCACTTCGAACTGATCGCCGGCGAGCGCCGGTGGCGCGCGGCCGGCCTTGCGGGTCTCGAGTTCGTGCCGGTCCTGGTCCAGGACGACGTGAACGACCGTCTATCGCTGGAGCAGGCAGTCGTCGAGAATCTTCACCGCGTCGACCTCCATCCGCTCGAGGAGGCCGCGGCCTATCAGCAGTTGATTGACGAGTTCAATCTGACGCACGAGCAGGTTGCCCAGCGGGTCGGCAAGAGTCGGGCGAACGTGACCAATACCTTACGGCTCCTCCAGCTCGGTGAAGCGGCCCAAATCGCGCTCGCGAACTCGCAGATCTCCGCGGGGCATGCGCGGTCGCTGCTGGCCATTTCAGATCCAAATGCCCAGGCGACGATGGTTACCAGGGTGATCAAGAGCGAGTTGTCGGTTAGGGCCACCGAGGAGGCAGTCAAGGTATTCCTTGAGCCGAAGCCAGTGAGTGCAAGTGACACCGTGGCCAAGATCGAGCCCTCTGACAAGCCTCGCTTACGACCCGTCCCCGATGCGAGTGTGGCAGAACTAGAGCAATTACTTGAAGATTATCTCAATACGAGGGTGCACGTAGATCTCAAGGGGCGCAATGGCCGTATAATCATTGATTTTGCGGACTTGGACGACCTTGAGCGCATCTATATCGCAATCTCACAGGCGAAGCAACCTTGAACCTTAAACTTCACGCTCTCGTTGAAGTTATCCCCAAGTTGTGGATGAAGTTGTGGGTTTCTCCAAAATGCTTGCAATAAAAGGCTTTTCATGGTGACTCAACCGCCTACCGGGGGATGATTATGCGGTCACCTGTGGAAAACTTCGGCCAAGACCTGCGCAATCGTGACGGCCAACTCGCGAAGCTGTTGATCGGACTGTTCACCGTGCTCTATGTGCAGCGTCGTCATCCTGGTTTCACGGAGTATGGGCAGCGCCATTCCCGTGACCTCGACCCGAGGAAGGCTTTGTGAGCGGGAGAGTCCGGCGGCTATCTCGCTGGCCAGCTGCTCGCCGCGACGCGAGTGGGACCGGTAGCTGGCCCAGTAGTGAAGATGAATTCCGTTGAGTCCCGCCAAGGACTGCAACGAAAACACCGCCGCCGCCGAGTGTTCGTTGGCGAAGTGTGCGACGGCGCCGGCGCCGGAAACCTCCAGGCGTCTCACGTCAATCGCGGGCGAGAGCTGACTCTCGAGCAGAAGGGCCAGCTGGCTGTCACCGCAGAGGATGAGCGGCCCCGAGTCGAACTCGTCGAATCCGGCCAGGTCACGGGCGTCGGTCACGAGATTGCGGCCTGAGGCGATCGGCGTCATGCGAGCCAACTCGAGTAGCGATGCCCTCGTGAGGGTTCCGTCAGTCGCGAGACCGCAGTTGCGCTGGAAGTCGCTCAGGGCGTGCTCGAGCGCTGGACCGAAGATGCCATCGATCCGTCCGGGGTTGAATCCAAGCTGGGCGAGACGTACCTGCAGTTCGGCAACGTCATCACCGCGCTGATTGGGGCGGGTCAAGTAGAGCAGTCGCTCGCCGAGCTGCCAGCCGGCTTCTACCAGGCGTGACCAGGTAATGGCGTCGACCTCGCCGGTAATCGGCAGGCCCCGCGCGCGTTGGAATGCTTCAACGGCGACAACGGTGTTGTCACCGTAGTCCTCGGGCGGGTCCGCGAGGGGAGCGAGCTCGAATGCGACGAGCCGCTGATGGAGATCGCGCACCCGAAGGCCGGTGGCGCCGTGTCGCAGTGTGTCGAAGTTCAGGGTCTGGTCAAAGGTTGGCGGTGATCTCTTGGAGGAGCGCACCCTTGGGCTTGGCGCCCACCAGACGAGCCACCACCTCGCCGTTCTTGAACAGCAGCAGGGTGGGGATGCTCATCACCGAGAACTTGGTGGCGGTGGCGACGTTGACGTCGACGTCCAGCTTGCCGATGACGAACTTGTCGGACTGCTCGGTGGCGAACTCCTCGAGGATCGGGGCGATCATCTTGCACGGTCCGCACCATTCGGCCCAGAAGTCAACGAGTATCGGCTTGTCGGACGCCCCGATGACTTCGTCGAATGTGGCGTCGGTCAAGGTTGTAATTTGCTCGCTCATGGTTGCCTCCAAGGGTGACGCCGCCTTCGAGCGTCGCGCTACACCTTAGCGAGTCGGCGCTAGTGACCTTGCGCTTCGAGCCAACGCTCGGCGTCGATCGCGGCGATGCAGCCCGATCCAGCCGACGTGATGGCCTGGCGGTAGACGTGGTCCTGCACGTCGCCGGCGGCGAAAAGCCCGTCAACGTTGGTGAATGAGCCGAGTCCAGTGCGTACGTACCCGTCGGCTTCGAGTTCGACCTGTCCGGCCACCAGCGTCGTGTTGGGAATGTGGCCGATGGCGACGAAGACGCCGGTGACGTTCAACAACCGCTCCTCGCCGGTGATCGTGTCGCGCACCGCGAGACCCGAAACCTTGTCCTCGCCGAGGACCTCGGTGACCAGGGTGTTCCACGCGAAGCGGATCTTGTCGTTGGCGAAGGCGCGCTCCTGCATGATTTTGGAAGCGCGCAGCGAGTCGCGTCGGTGCACGATGGTGACGCTTGAGGCGAACCTGGTGAGGAAGGTCGCTTCTTCGATCGCGGAGTCGCCGCCGCCAATCACCGCGATGTCTTGTCCCCGGAAGAAGAAGCCATCGCAGGTGGCGCACGTGGAGAGTCCGTGGCTCAGGAGGCGCTCCTCCCCGGGCACTCCCATCATGAGTGAACGCGCGCCGGTGGCGAGGATGACGGTGTCGGCGCTGATGCTGGGCTGGTCGTCGTCGGTGAGCCACGCCCGGAACGGCCGCGCGCCGGTGTCGATCTTCTGGACTTTGGTGACGCGCAGGTCGGCCCCGAATCGCGCGGCCTGGGCCCGCATGTTCATCATGAGTTCCGGCCCGGTGATGCCCTCAGGGAAGCCGGGGTAGTTCTCGACGTCGGTCGTGAGCATCAACTGGCCACCCGGCTGGTCGGTCGTCGACGAGGGCTCGCCCTCGATCACGATGGGTTTGAGCTGGGCGCGGGCGGCGTAGATTGCCGCCGTCAGTCCCGCGGGCCCCGAGCCGATGATGAGGACACTCGTGTGCTCGGTCATTCCTTCCTCAGGCTTACGGGGCGACGTCGACGCCAGATCAGCAGTCCAGCCGTCAGGAAGAGCGCGCCCATGATGGCGTAGCTAAGCCACTCGTGACCCGCGAAAAGGTAGACGTTCAAGAGGCGCATGACGCCGATGACGAGCACGCAGATGAGCACCAGAGCGGCGAGCAGCACGATGAACCCGAACGCCACGGCCCGGCCGGCGATCAGCAGCGGGCGAAGGACCTTGTCGTGGACGACGTCTAGGACGTGATCGAATGACTGGAGGGTCCGGTCGACAAAGTCGGGCTTTCGCTGTTCGTCGGCATCGCTCACGCTAAGAACTTAGTGCCGCGACCAGCGTCTACGACTCAAGCCAGCAGACGCCGATGATTCCCGGTCCCCCGTGCGTGCCGATCGTCGGACCCATGTCGGCGATGACGAGAGGGAACTCGACGGGAATGTCGGCGACGAGGGTCTTGAGCGTGGGAAGTTCGCTGGAGTCACCGTGCACGATGGCGAGGCGGCGCAGGGGAGTGTGGGACCGGGCCTCCGCGGTGATGGCCACGAGCGCCTTCGCGCGGGTGCGTTGACGGCCCGCCTCAGCCACCACGCCGTCTTTGAGCTCGAGCAGCGGCTTGATGGCGAGCACTTGTCCCAGCAGCGCTCGAGCGCCACCCACACGGCCGCCCTTGACGAGATGCTCGAGCGTATCGAGCATCGCCACGACCCCCACCTTGGGGATGTTGTCTTGGGCGCGCTGGACCAGCTCGTCGAGCGGCGCACCGCCCTGGGCCAGTTCGGCGACGTCGATGACCAGTAGGCCGAGCGCCATCGAGACGGCCTTGGTGTCGACCACGCGCAAGGCGATTGGGCCATCCATGGCCTCGCTGGCGAGCACCGCGGACTGGTGCGTCGCTGACAGCGCGGCCGACATGGTGAGGACGATGACGCCGTCGCAGCCATCGGCGTGGGCCCGCTCGTAGGCGGCGCGAAAGGCGCCTGGTGACGGCGCCGACGTCTCGGGAAGGGTCTTGGAGGCCTTGCACTTGGCCCAAAATGCGGCCGGGGTCAGATCGACGCGGTCGGTGTACTCGTCGTCGCCAAAGCGAATGCTCAGAGAGACGACGTCAATGCTCAGACGTTGGGCGATCTCCTCGGGCAGATCACAACCACTGTCGCTGATGACGCGAACTTTCGCCACGGGTCCTCCCTTGGAACTACCCAAGCCTTCCACTTTTTTCGGCTCGGCGAGAGACGCTTCGTTGGGAGAGCAACACGACCACCATGTAGGAAACCAGACCGGCCAGCACGGCGCCGGAAAAACGGACGATCAGGCCGAGGCCGGAGTTCGCGGTCGAGGACGTATAGGCGAGTGCCATAGCCAAGGTCGCGACCAGGGACGCTCCCAGGCTTCGCCGGACGTGGCGGGCCCAGATCACCGAGGCAATGCGCACCTGGTGGCGCGAGAGCACGGCCAGGGCGATGACGGCGGCCACGCTGTAGGCGATCGAAACGCTCGACGTGAGTCCCGCCAGAGAGCGGCGCCCGAGGACGATGGCGAGCGCGATCGTCAGGGCGTTCTGGACGACGTACAGGTAGAAGACCTCACGGGCGCGCTGCATCGACTGCAACCCTCGCACACAGAGCTGGAAGACGGTGAAGCCGGGCAGCCCGGCTGCCAGCACTGCGAGCACGGTGCCGGCCGAGAGGCGTCTGGTCGCGTTGGCGTGGTTCAGCAGGATGGCCACGATCGGCTGGGCGAGGATTACCAGGACCAGCGTGCACGGGATGATGATCACGAGCGATTGGCGCAGCCCGAAGCGGAGCCGCTCGCTGAGCCCGGCGTAGTCCTCCCCAGTCGACAGGGCCGCGAGCTGGGGCGTGAGGGCGCCCATCACCGATACCACCACCACGGCGTAGGGCATCTGCATGAACGACCAGCCGTAGGTGTAGGCGCTGACCGGTCCGCTGCCTCCGATGCCGAAGGCGAAGGCCAGGATGACGTAGAGCGAGAGCTGGTTGGCCAGCACGACCAGCAGCGTCCAGCTCCCGAGGCGCGTGATCGCGCGCAGAGCCGGGTCCTTGCGGTCGAACCGTAGCGACAGGCGCCAGAGGTCGCTTCGTGCGAGCGAAGGCACCAGGCAGAGGAACTGAATGGCCACGCCAAGCGTCGTGCCCAGACCCAACCACGCCAGGTGGCTCGATCCCGCCAGCGAGTGAAGGGTCGGAGTGGGGTCGACGAGGTGGAACCAGACGAGCACCGCCATGCAGATCAGGTTGTTGGCGACGGGAACCCACGAACCGGGCGCGAAGCGGTTGCGGATATTCAGCAGCGCGGTCGCGATTCCGATGATGCCGTAGAAGAAGATCTGCGGCACGAACCAGCGAAGCAGCGACGTGGCGAGTTGGCGCTGCTCGCTCAGCGTGGCGAGCGAGCGCGTCGACGAGGCGTGGTCCATGAACGTGAAGCCGTCGATGATCCAGGGAGCCAGCACCCACGCCGCCACGGACGCGAATGCCAGAACCATCAGCGAACCCGAGATGACACTGGAGATTGACTTCCAAGCCCTGCGCTCGCCGTCCAGAGCGAGTCGCTCGACGAAGACCGGTATGAAGGTGGCGCTCGCGACGCCGCCGAGCACGAGGTCGAACAGCATGTTGGGTACCGTGTTGGCGAGGTTGAATGCGTCGGCGATCGGCGTGAAGCCGAGCACCCAGGCGAGGACCAGGACGCGAAACAGCCCCGTCAGACGAGACACCAACGTCCCGCTCGCCATGGAGAAGACGCGCGAGCCGTGCGATGAGCTCGGGCTCATCGGGCGTGACGGCCCTTCTCGCGACGGCGGTGCGTGCGCCACCACCACCAGGCCAGGACCGCGATGGATCCGAGGCTCAGCAGGTAGCCCACTACCGACGTCCCCGCGATGCGCACTTGGATTGCGGCGCGAGCGAGGACGAGCTTGTCGTTTGGCGTGGTCATGACGACCTGGAGAGTGAGGCTGCTCCCGCGGTGATCGGCTGTTGGGAAGCGCAGCGACTTCGTCGATGAGTCCAGGGTGGTGACGACGCTGCTTCCCTTGGGAAAGGAAAGGCGGTCGGTGATGAGGTGCACGACGGCGGTAACGGTGTAATCGGCCTTGCTGAACAAGGTGATGGGCAGCGCCGTGCCCGGCCCGGCCAACGTGATGGTGCCCGAACTGACTGAGAACTGATTGAGCTGCGAATTGAGGGCGTTGCTGGCCCGGCCGATAGCCGCTTGTCGCTTGCCCGGGTTGCCAACGATCTCGCTCTGGGCGACATCGACGCTGAGGGCGTCCGAGACGCTGAGGGAGGTCACGGCCTGGGTGAACGAAGTCACCTCGCCGACGAGCGTGCTCAGCGAGTTGATGTTGGCCGAAGACCACGGGGAGAACGGTGCGGGCAGGAGCGTTCTGGTGCTCGGAGATCCGTTGGCACCGATGAGCGACGAGCTGAACAGCGGCTCGAGGCTGCTTGCCGTGACGAAGGGGTCTCCCCGCAGTCCGCCCAGGAAATCGCCCACGAAGCTCGCGGACGTCTTGGCCACCGACGTCAGCATGATGACGCTGCGGCTCGCGGGAGCGTCGGGGGCCTCGAAGTGCAGGAAGGCCAGGGTGTCCAGGGTCATCGCCGCACGGCGTCCGGGCTCGATGGACCCGTCCGTAGCGAGTTGGGACAGCGGTCCGTCGACGCTCAGCGCCTGCAACGACTGGGCGCCATTGATGCGAAAGGGCGCTCCCCAGTTGAGCGTGGATGAGGGGGCCACGCTCAACGCGGACTCCGAGAGCACCACGTCCGAGACGCCCGCGCCGGCCAGCGCGTGCAGGCTGTCGATCGAGGGCGTTCCCGACAGCACCACGGGGGTCTCGACGTGGCGTCCCGTGTTCGTTTGAACGAGCTGGTTCGAGAGTGCCAGCTGCTGGGAGACCTGCGACGCCAGCCCGCTGGCCGCCAGTCCGGCGAAGTCGATGTCGCTGGGCGGCGACGAGACGACGCTGTGCAGCGGACTCGTCACGGCCTTGTCGAGGGCCGCGAGAAGGGCGGCGCCGCCGGCCGTGCCAGGCTGCTGGGCTGCGCTGAGGGCGCGGTAGTCGGCGCTCACGGTGAGCGGAATTGCGGGTTGCCGGGCCAGGACCTTCAAGACCGCAACACCTCTGGCGCTGTGGTGCAGCAGCGAAGGACTCAGTTCCTCGATCCAGGCGAGGCGCAGGGGCAGGGCGACTGTGGTCGCCTGGAGGGCCAGGAGCGACCATTTCGTGGTCGTCGTGCCCGAGGAGGTGACCTGGTAGCGCAGGGGATAGACGCCGTCGCACTGGGCACCGACGCACGCCAGGTGGAGGGTGGGCATTCGAGTCCCGCACTGGCGGGACGAGTGCGCGAGGCGGGTCGTGTACAGAACGACACCGAAGGTCATCCGGCCGTGCGTCAGGCAGTTGAGCGCGATGGCTCCCGTTGAGGTCATCGACGCGGCGGGCGAGCCGGCTCCGCTGATGATCGGCGTGATCTGCGAGCGCGTCACGATGCGCGGATAGAGGGTGATCCGGGCGACGGACCTGGCAACGGGAGACTTGATGTCGATCGTGACGTTGAAGCGCGACGTGCCCCTGGTGGACACGGTGGCGGAGGCGTTTTGGTGGAGAATGGTGAACGACGGCGTCGTCGCAGCCTGCGCGGCCGAGGGCCACGTCACCGTCGCGAGGCTGAGGAGTACGACGCTTAGCGCCCGCCACCAGGTCGAAAATCGGTGGAACATGCTGCTACAGGCTACCTTCGGGCGCGTCGAGAGTTGGGCGCCAACTACCCTTCATTCGCAGTGACTTCATTTGAACTGGTCCACGAGCGGCTGATCGAACTCGCCCGACTCTCGAGTCCCCTCGCGCGCGCCTTCGCCGACGCGGGCTTCTCGCTCTACGCGGTCGGGGGCTCGGTTCGCGATGCCGTCCTCGGCATGGCCCCGGGCGATGGTTTCGAGATTGACTACACCACCAACGCCCGGCCCGACGACATCGTGCGCCTCATGAAGCCGCTGTGCACCTCGCTTTGGGAGCAGGGCCGAGCGTACGGGACCATAGGGGGATTCCTGCGCGCCACCGGCATCAAGGTCGAGATCACCACCTTCCGCTCCGAGGCGTACGTCGACCATTCGCGCAAACCCTCGGTCGAATGGGGCGATTCGCTCGAAACGGACCTCAGCCGGCGCGATTTCACGATGAACGCGCTGGCCCTGGACGTGATCGCCATCGAGAGCGCGACGCCGGACGTTCAAACGCTGTTCGACTTCCACCACGGGTACGCCGACCTGCATCAAGGAGTGCTGCGCACTCCCACCGATCCCGAGATCCTGTTCAGCGATGACCCGCTGCGGATGATGCGCGCCGCCCGCTTCGCCTCGCGCCTCGCGCTGTCGATAGATCCTTCCATCGAGCGCGCCGCGACGAAGATGGCTGAGAAGCTCACCAAGGTGTCGGCTGAGCGAATTCGCAACGAGCTCGATCTGCTGCTGGTCACCGACCAGCCTTCGGCGGGCCTCGATTTCATCGTGCGAACGGGTTTGGCTGACACCTTCTTTCCCGAGCTGGCGAAGCTGCAATTGGAGCAGGACCCGATCCATCAGCACAAGGACGTGCTGAAGCACACCTGGGCCGTCGTCGACAAGACCTCCCCGAGGCTCGTCCTGCGCCTCGCCGCTCTCTTCCACGACATCGGCAAGCCCAATACCCGTGCCATCACCCAGGAGGGGGTCACCTTCCGGTTCCACGAGGTCGTGGGTGCGAAGATGACCCGCAAACGCATGGTGGCGCTCAAGTACCCCCAGGAGATGGTCGACGACGTCAGCATGCTGGTGGAACTGCACCTGCGATTCCACACCTACAAGATGGGCTGGAGTGATAAGGCGGTGCGCCGCTACGTGCGCGACGCCGGACACTTGCTCGACGAGCTGAACGAGTTGACCCGCTGTGACTGCACGACACGAAATGTCCGAAAGGCCGCCGTTCTGGCCAGTCGGATGGACGAACTCGAGATTCGCATCGCGGAGCTTCGCGAGCAGGAGGACCTCAGTCGGCTCCGTCCGGCGCTCGACGGCGTGGCGGTGATGGAGTTCTTGAAGATCGGGCCCAGTCGCGCGGTCGGCGAGGCCCTCGACCTCTTGATGGAGATTCGACTTGACGAGGGCGAGATCAGCACCCAGGAGGCGCAGGTTCGGCTGCGTGAATGGTGGGAGGAGCGGGCCCACTGACGACGAAACCCCCGCCACTAGGGCGGGGGTTTCGCCTTGGCGTTGCGGTTATGCCGGCCAGACAGGGTTGACGGCACCATCGTTGGCGAAGGCCTCGACCATATCGTGGGCCACGTCGTCGTGGAACTGGACCGGCGGGGACTTCATGAAGTACGCCGACGGTCCGACCAGGGGGCCGCCGATGCCACGGTCGAGGGCGACCTTGGCGCAGCGCACGGCGTCGATGATGACGCCGGCCGAGTTGGGCGAGTCCCAGACCTCGAGCTTGAGCTCGACGTTGAGCGGCACGTCACCGAAGTTGCGGCCCTCCATGCGGATGTAGGCCCATTTGCGGTCGAGCAGCCACGGCACGTGGTCGCTCGGCCCGATGTGCACGTCGTCGGCTCCGAGGTGGCTGGTCTCTAGCTGGGAGGTCACGGCCTGGGTCTTGGAGATCTTCTTGGACTCGAGGCGCTCGCGCTCGAGCATGTTCTTGAAGTCCATGTTGCCGCCGACGTTGAGTTGAAACGTGTGGTCCAGGCTCAGGCCGCGGTCCTCGAAGAGGCGGGCCAGCACGCGGTGGACGATCGTCGCGCCGACCTGGCTCTTGATGTCGTCGCCGATGATCGGCAGGTTGGCGTCGGTGAACTTCTTGGCCCACACCGGGTCCGACGCGATGAAGACGGGGATCGCGTTCACGAAGGCCACCCCGGCGTCCAGCGCGGCCTGGGCGTAGAAGCGCTGGGCGTCCTCGGAGCCGACGGGCAGGTACGAGACGAGAACCTCGGCCTTGGCGTCACGTAGTGCCTGGGCGACGTCCACCGGCTCGGCCGGGGACTCCTCGATCATGGCACGGTAGTACTTGTTTAGGCCGTCCATCGTCGGTCCGCGCAGGACGGTGACGCCGAGCGACGGGACGGTGGCGAACTTGATGGTGTTGTTCTGGCCGCCCTCGATCGCTTTGCCGAGGTCGTTGCCGACCTTGGAGGCGTCGACGTCAAAGGCCGCCACGAACTCGAGGTCGCTGACGTGATAGCCCCCGAGCACGACGTGCATCAGGCCGGGCACGTCCTCGCCAGGCTTGGCGTCCTTGTAGTACGTCACACCCTGAATGAGGGAACTGGCGCAGTTCCCGACGCCGGCGATGGCCACGCGAATCTTTTCCATGGCTCTCCTTTCCTACTTCGTCTTTTGAGCGAAGGTCTCTTGATTACTGCGTTCGGCAGATAACAGGTTGTCAATCCACGCGAGGTCCAACTCGACTGCCTGGGCCGCGTGTTCCATGACGCTGCGCGCGTAGGCGTCGAGTTGTTCATTGTGCGCTCCGGCCCTGACCTCGGCCAGGCGCTCAACGAGATCGGCCCGCCGTCGTTCCAGCAGACCCACCCGAAGATTCGGGGTGAGGTACTTGGCCAGCGCCATGCGCAGCGAAAAGTTCCGGCTGTCGTCCAAGGTGGCCGGGTCAGCGAGGAGCGTGACGAACTCCTGGCGCCCACGCTCGGTGATGCGATAGACCTTGCGGCCCCTGCGTCCCAGCCCTGGGGTCGTGCGCAGCGAGCGCAGCGACGCGCGTTCGCCCGAGAGCGAGCCGGTCGAGAGCGAGCCAATTCGCGATTCGCTGGGCACGGCTTCGACACAGCCACGGCGCTCGAGGCGAGCCAGGGTGGGGTATATAGAACCGAATGAGACGTTGGCCCAGATGCCCAGGCGGTCCCGCAATTGGGTGCGGACCTCGTAACCGTGGTAATCCCGCTCCATGAGCAGCCCGAGAATTGCTATATCTAACACGCGAGAAATCATATCACTCCGATATATCGAACGTGACGTTGATGTAACTCCCTTGGCTTTCCAATGGCGCGGTAGTCTCACCCCTAATGGAAAAGAGTTTTCGCACCAGTACTGCAGTCGGCGCGGTCGTTGAGTTCGGTCTGGTCCGTCACGCTTTGCTGGCCAAGGTCGCCGCGGGACTGATCCGTCACGAGGACGTCTGCGATGCTCACCCCGAGCTACTGCGAGCGGCCAAGAACATCGGGCGCACCACCGGCGAGAACTGCCCGCTCTGCCATGACGCGGAACTGGTCGAGGTCACCTACGTCTTCGGGGCCCGTCTGCCGTCGGGCGGGACGTGCCCGACGTCGCGTAGCGAGCTGCTCAAGCTCGAGCGCCGCGAGGAGCCGGTCCAGTGCTACGCGGTCGAGGTGTGCGTCAGTTGCTCGTTCCATCATCTGGTTCGAAAGTGGACGGCGGGAGGTCGCCGGGCCCGCCGGGCCCAGGCCCAGCGCAAGGAGGTCGGCGAGTGACCCTCAGCGCGCCGGCGATTCGTGCTCGTAAGCGCCGCAACGGCAGGGCTCCGATAGTGATGGTGACGGCCTACGACGAGCCGGGCGCGCGATACGTCGACGCGGCCGGGGTGGATATCATCCTCGTGGGCGATTCGCTGGCCAACGTCGTGCTGGGTCACGAGGACACCCTGCACGTGACGGTCGAGCAGATGTGCCACCACGTGCGGGCGGTGAGCGCCGCCAGGCCCAGCGCCCACATCGTGGCCGACATGCCGTGGCTGAGCTACCACGTCGACCACGCGGACAGCGTGCGCAACGCCGGCGAGCTCATCCGCGCCGGCGCGCACAGCGTGAAGCTCGAAGGCGGCCACGTCCGGCGCGACGTGGTGCGAGCCCTGCTTGACGCCGAAATCCCGGTGATGGGCCACTTGGGCCTGACGCCCCAGAGCGTCCTGGCCTTCGGGGGCTTTAGGGTGCAGGCGAAGACTCGCCAGGCCGCGGAGTGGCTGATAAAGGACGCCACCGTCCTGCAGGACGAGGGCGTCTACGCCGTCGTCATCGAAGGCGTGCCCAGCGTCGTGGGAACGCGCGTCACCGAGGCACTCGAGATTCCGACCATCGGAATCGGAGCCGGGCCCGACACCGACGGTCAGGTTCTCGTCTTCCACGACCTGCTGGGCCTCACCAAGGCCAGCCCCGCCAAGTTCGTGCGCCAGTACGCCGACCTGGGTACGGCAATAACCCGAGCCATCGCCCAGTACGCCGACGACGTGCGAAGCGGGGCGTTTCCTAGTGAATCCGAGTCCTACGCGAACCCCGAGGACCTCCTCAACTAGCCAGTATTGCGGTCCTGGAGTAGAGTTGTCTTTCCCATACGAATGGGGAAGTGACTACATAACCCTGCTCTGTTTCCGCAGAGCCCGGCCCAGCCGGACCAGAGGGAAAGGAAACCGGCCATGAGGCCCTACGAAACAATGATCGTGTTCGACACTGCTGTCGACGCGCAGAGCATCCAAGTAGCTCTCGATCGAGCGCTCGAGACCATCCGAACAAGTGGTGGAACCCCCGGCGCCATCGACCGTTGGGGCAAGCGTCCCTTGGCGTACGAGATCAACAAGCGCAAGGAGGGCTACTACGTACTGGTGGAGTTCAGCGGCGAGTCAACCACGGTGGTTGAGCTCGACCGGATCCTGACCCTGTCGGACGAGGTCCTGCGCTTCAAGATTCTTCGTCGCAACGAACGACCGACCGCGCGCCGTGTTACGGCTCAAGCGTAGGTTCGGGCGCATAGCGATCTAAGGAGAAGAAATGGCTGACAACACCATCACCGTCGTCGGGAACGTGACGCGCGACCCCGAACTCAAGTTCCTGAATTCCGGACAGGCTGCATTGCGACTCTCAATCGCGGTCAACCGTCGCTGGCAGAACCGCCAGACCCAGGAGTGGGAAGAGAAGGTCTCGTACTTCGAGATCGTGGCCTACGGCGCCTTGGCGGAGAACGCGGCGAACACGCTCACCAAGGGTGCCCGGGTCATCGTGAACGGGCGCCTCGAGCAGCGCAGCTGGGAGACCGAGAACGGCGACAAGCGGTCGATCGTCGAGATCAACGCCGACGAGATCTCGCCATCGCTGCGATGGGCGACCGCCGTCGTGACCAAGACTCCCCGCGCCGAGGGCGGGAACTTCCAGTCGAGCGACCGGCCGGCCGCCGCCCCTCGTTCGAATGAACCAACCACCTACGCCTTTGATGAGGAGCCCTTCTAATGCCACGTATCAATAACCCCAAGCCGCCGAAGCGTGCGCCGAAGATCGACAATCGTCGCACGAAGAAGAAGCCGTGCTCGTTCTGCCAGCACGGCGTGGGAACCGTCGACTACAAGGATCTGGCCCAGCTGCGCAAGTACATCTCGGACCGCGGCAAGATCCGCGGCCGTAAGGTGTCCGGCAACTGCCAGCAGCACCAGCGTGACGTCACCGACGCCATCAAGACCGCTCGCGAGCTCGCGTTGCTGCCCTACACCCAGCGCACCGTGACCGAGCGTCGCGGTGGTCGTGGTGACCGCGGAGAGCGCGGAGATCGTGGTGACCGCGGTCCGCGCACGCCGCGACCCGACCGTGACGCCGCCGCGCCAGCCGCCGAGCTGGAAGCCGCCGCGCCCGCCGTCGTCCTGGACGACGCCAGCGAGGCCGCCGCTGTCTTGACGGTTGAGAGTGCAGGGGAGGTGGGCGAATGAAGGTCCTCCTTCGCAGCGACGTGGCCGGCATAGGACGCCGTGGCGACATCGTGGACGTGAAGTCTGGCTACGCCCGCAATTTCCTGCTACCCACCGGTGCGGCTCTCGTGGCGAATGACACCATGGAGATCCAAGGGGCCTCCATGCGTAAGGCCCGCGATGTCCGCGACGACCAGAGCCGCGAGGCCGCCGAGGCCCAGCGAGCGCTGATCGAGCAGTCGAGCGTCGTGGTTGCAGCACGGGCCGGAGCGAACGGTCGCCTGTTCGGTTCGGTGAGCGAAGCCGACGTCGTGAATGCAATTCGCACCGCGACGAACATCTCGCTCGACCGACACATGGTCCACATGGACGAGCACATCAAGGAAGTGGGCATGTCAACCGTGCCCGTCACACTCTTTGATGGCGTGGTGGCGAACGTCACCGTGGTGGTTGTGGCCAAGTAGTTCACCGAAATCCCTGCTCAAAACTTCGCCGGGGCTCGAGCCCCGGCGAAGCGCTTGTTACAGGGGAATGGCATTCTGGGCGCGGTGAGGTTAAGCACAGAGTTATCCCCATGTTGTTGTTCTTGCGACGCACAGCCATTATCGACAACCGTTGAGGTCTTATGACACAGATGCAATCTGACCGCAGTCGCAGTGCCCCGAGCGCCGGAAGAGTGCCGCCGAGCGCCATCGAAGCCGAGGAGTCGCTCATCGGAGCGATGCTGCTTTCTCCCGAGGCCGTGAGCGTCGCTTACGAGACACTCCAGCCCGAGGACTTCTACCGGCCGCTGCACGGGCAGATCTTCGGCGCGATAATCGCGCTCGCCAATGCGGGCGAGCCGGTCGACTACGTGACGGTCCAGGCGAAGCTGCAAGAGCGCGGCGCAGTGGCCATCGAGCTCGCCGTGCTCTCGGCGCTGCAGATGAACACGCCGTCAGCATCGAACGCACAGCACTACGCCGAGATCGTCCGCGACAAGGCCCAGCAGCGCAGGCTCATCGCCGTGGGCGGCGAGATCGTCGACGACGCCTACGTGTCGACAGACGACGTGGTGGGCCTGATCGACGAGGCCGAACGGAAGATCAACCAGATAGGCGACGACCGCAAGATCGACTCGGTTTCGCCGCTGCAGCGCCTGCTGCTCAGCGAGGCGGACATCCTCGAGGAACGGGGCGAAACCCGGGGCCAGTTCAACGGCCTCGAGACCGGCTACCGGTCCCTCGACCTCATCCTGCAGGGACTCCAACCGAGCAGCATGACCATCATCGGCGCTCGACCCGGTACCGGGAAGACCGCGTTCGCGCTGGGGATCCTGATCCACGTCGGGGCCGTGGTGAAGCGTCCCGCCCTCTTCTTCTCGCTGGAGATGAGCCGACAGGAACTCGCCGAACGCATCCTGGCCTCGACCGCTCGGATCGACTCCTCGAAGTTGCGTACCGGAGACCTCAGCGACGGTGACTGGAACCGCGCCCACGAGGCCTTCGGCTTTCTGCAGTCCGCCAAGGTGTTCATCGACGACAACCCGAGCTTGACCGTGATGGACGTGCGCTCGCGTGCGCGTCGAATCAAGCAGCAGAACGGCGACCTCGGCGTCGTGATCGTCGACTACCTCCAGCTGATGAGCTCGCGGGGTCGCTCGGAGAACCGTCAGGTGGAGGTGTCGGACATGAGCCGGTCCCTCAAGATCCTGGCGCGTGAGCTGCAGTGCCCGGTGATCGCGCTGTCGCAGTTGTCGCGGAAGCTCGAAGACCGCGCCGACAAGCGCCCCGTCATGTCGGACCTGCGCGAATCGGGGTCGCTGGAGCAGGACGCCGATGTCGTGCTCTTCCTGTTCCGTCCCGAGCAGTACGGCGAGGTGGCGAACGACAAGAAGTCCGACGCCGAGATCATCGTGGGAAAGAACCGTAATGGCCCGACGCGAACGGCTCACCTCACCTGGCGCGGCGAATTCGCCCGGTTCGACAACGTCGCCGAGGCCCGCGAGATCTAGTTGTAGGGACTAGGCCATTATGGACAACGCCAGGTCTTTTTGAACGCTCGATGAGCAAAAGGACGATCCTATCTGAGCAATCTTTTGGGCAACGAGTCTTTGCGAAGATACTGGCGTCCGTCGAACGCGCGTAGATATTGAATTTGGCCGCCCAAGTTGACACACCGGCGACACGCACCTGCCCTTCGTCGAGCACCCGAGCCGACGGGGGGGGGGTTCGAACGGCTGCGCTGGATCGGCATCAACATTGGCCTCGCGCTCGCGACCTGGGACGACCACCACGAGGCCACGCACGGCGGGGCGAGCCGAGCGAGGGCGCTGTTCGAGCGCCTCTTCGGCTAGCGCTACTTCAGGATGTTGACGGCTCTCGCAGCCACGACCGCGATGGTCACCAGTGACACGAGGGACTCGGTGAGAAACAGCGTCTTGGCCAAGAGCGTGAGCGGCATCGCGTCGGCGGGCGCGAAACTGGTGCCGTTGGCGAAGGACGTATAGAGGAAGTCGGTGAACCGCGGTCGCCAGCCCTTGGGGGCGTACTGGGGATTCTCCAT
>Ga0224555_1000193_pt1 | contig 89576 bp, 81 predicted proteins | sample 714S23034metaG_FD_180687 | JGI IMG/M metagenome (GOLD analysis project Ga0224555, IMG submission 180687) | Peat soil microbial communities from Stordalen Mire, Sweden - 717 S2 30-34 | ecosystem: Environmental > Terrestrial > Soil > Wetlands > Peat | place: Sweden: Norrbotten County, Stordalen... | reverse complement strand
CGTGCAGTCCGCCAACCCATCAGCGGTTGGCCACGCCTGCTCAAAAACATATCATCCCAAGAACCCATCACTCTCACAATCCTCCCACCGTGAATTTCCGAAAGGCATTAGGGCTAATCCGGCCAATGGCAAAAAAAATAAAAGTCGTCGGAACCGAGTGACGCAGCTTCTGAAAGAATTTGACCAAATCGCACTAAATCATACCAAATCATACCAAATATGACCGGATTTTTTTATTTTTTCCCGCCGTCGCCAGGCTTCTGCCTCCGCCAAGGCATTGGCGGAGAGCATGGCGGGACAAGGCGTGTTGGAATGTCATGGAATCGAAGTGAATCGAAGCTACTCGAAGCTAATCTAACCTTCCGCTTTTTACGGGAAAGACGGCAAAGCGGGCATCCTCTGCCGCCTTATGTGACGGTTGTGACGGGTTGTGCCGTCACATGTGACGGGTTGAGCTTTTGTAAGTTGTTGATTGTCAACATTTGTGACGGTGTGACGGCTCAAAACCCCTGCGCCCGTCAAGGCCATGAGACCCATGCGCCCAACCCGCCTTATGGGCGCGCCAGCGCTGGCGCGGATAGGCTTTCAATTTCCGCCAGGTACGCTAAATTAAATGTCATTAGCGAATGAGGTTGTTGCGCCAAGGCAGTTTAAATCTCCCGGTGGAGTTGTTCCGCCGCGGGCCATGCTTGCGGGCCGGATGGGTCTTCCTCGCTGCCATGCAGGCCCTGGCCGCCATGACATGCCGGGCCAATGACGCCGCCCCGGAAGTGCATCCGCCTTCCAAATGGGTCGCGCCGCGGTCGTTCACCCGGCCCAAGGCCGATGACGCCGTGGACCCGTCCCAGGATTATCGCTGGCTGCTTTTGGACCGGCAGATCAACGCGCAAAACGACGAGGAATTCGTGCATGAGGCGCGGCAGACTCTCACTTCGGCCGGCGTGCAATACGGTTCGCATATCATGGTCAATTACGACCCCACCTGCCAGTCCCTGACCTTTCATTGGGCCAGACTCTGGCGCGGGACCAACAAGCTGGACCGCCTCGACCCGTCCCGGGTGCGCGTCAACCAGGCCGGGCTGGACACGGAAGAGTTTCTTTTCAGCACCAAGAAAACCGCCCTCCTGCTGCTGGACGACGTGCGGGTGGGCGACATCGTGGATTACGCCTACACCATCGAAGGCAGCAGTCCGGCCCTGGACGGAAAGTTTTTCGACGCGGTGCAACTCCAATTCAAACAGCCGGTGGAGCGGGCGGTCACGCGCCTGATTTGGCCGTCCTCGCGGCGCCTTTATATCAAGAACCACCTGACGGACCTCCGTCCGGTGACGGCGCGCAAGTCGAACGCCGTCGAATTCACCTGGATCGTGAGCAACGCGCCCGCCTTGCGCGTGGAACCGCCGACGCCTGTCTGGTACGACCCGTATCCGTGGGTGCAATTGAGCGAGTGCCAAAAGTGGGCGGAGGTCAACCGTTGGGCGCTGCGGCTCTTCACGACGACCAACCCGCCGTCCCCGGAATTGGCGAGCAAGATCGCCGAATGGAAAAAACTGCCGCAGCCGGCCGCGCGCGTGCTGGCGGCCTTGCGCTTCGTGCAGGAGGACATCCGCTATCTGGGGATGGAAGACGGGGCGGCGGGCTATGAACCAACCCATCCCTCAGTCGTCTTTGCGCGCCGGTATGGCGATTGCAAAGACAAATCGCTTCTTCTGCTGACCATGCTGCGCGCGCTCAAGATCGAAGCTTTCCCCGTTTTGGTCAACACTTACCGGCGGCAGGAGTTGGCGGCATTTCAACCCAGCCCTGTCGTGTTCAATCACACCATCGTGCGCGTCAACCTGGAAGGCCAGAGTTTCTGGCTGGACCCGACAGCCAATTACGAACGGGGCCTTCTGACCGCGCGCTCCTGGCCCAGTTATGGCCTGGGGTTGATGGTCGCTCCCGGCGTCACCGGGTTGACCCCCATCCCGCCCTGCCCGGTCCAGCCGAAAACCACCGTGACAGAATACCTTAACATCGGGGCGACCCTGACGGCCGAATCCACCGTCAAGATCGTCACGGTGGCCGAAGGCCGCGACGCGGATCTTCTGCGCGAACGATTTGCCACCACGGCGCGGGACGACATTGAGCGCGAGAACCTCAACAACTTGGCCAAGCTTTACCCCTTCATCCGCCCGACCCAGCGGCTGCTCTATGCCGACGACGAGCAACAAAACCGCGTCGAAACCACCGAGTTTTACGCCATTGAAAGGTTGTGGACCCGGCTGCCGGACGAAACGGATTATCATGCCCGGATTTATTCCGTCAACGTGGATCAGGCGCTGATCAAGCCGGCCGTGTCGTTTCGCGCCATGCCCCTGGGTTTGCAGTATCCGGTCCACCAGATTTTTCACGCGGAGGTCTATACCACGTCGGGCGTGCCCGTTGACCCCATCAACGTCAGGATTGAGAATCCGGCCTTTTATTTCCAGCGCACGGGCGGTCTGGCCCAGGGCAGACTGGTCCTCAACTTTGAGTACCACTCCTGGACCGACGTGGTGGCGCCCGACGCGGCGCCAGCCTACGTGCGCGACCTGCATACCGCCACGGAGGCGCTGGACTACACGGTGATTGGATATTGATTCCGTTTTTCTTGGCACGGGGACGAATTTGGATTATGGATAAACGAATGAAAACGAAGCATAACGATTTTGGCTGGCCATGGCGGCTCTGGCTGGCAGCCGGCGCGGCTTGTCTCATGCTGGCGCTGGGTTGCAAGGCCAAGGCCGAGAACCTCGTGCCGCTGGTCATCAAATTGCCCACCCCGAAATTTGTCGGCACTCCCTCCGATACCCCGCTGGACCCCACCGTGGAAAAGCCCAGCGACAAACCGCGGCCGCCTCTGATGGTCCCGCCCGGCGTGAGCAACGTGGCCCTCCACAAACCCGTCACCACCAGCGACACCAACAAACCGGCCGACGAGCTGGTCAAAGTCACCGACGGCGACAAGGAAGCCGGGGACCAGAGCGTGGTATTACTCCGCAAAGGACCGCAATGGGTGCAGATTGATTTGGGCAATCCTTATGAAATTTACGCCATCGTGGTCTGGCACGGGTTTGACGAACCGAAGGTCTATCACGCCGTCGCGGCGCAGGTGGCCGATGACGCGAAATTCACCCAAAACGTCCGCACCCTTTTCAACAACGATTACAAAAACCTGGACACGCTGGGAGCCGGCGCCAACCGCGAGTATTTTGAATCGCACGAAGGCAAATTGATTGAGGGCAAAGGCGCCGTGGCGCGCTACGTGCGTCTTTACTCCGACGGCAGCACGGTCGCCCGCCTGAACGAATACACGGAAATCGAGGTCTATGGCCGGCCGCCGAAGTGACGGCGCGCAGCATCCTGAAAAATCCTCGACACCAGCCCACAAATAGGCTACAATCAGCCGATGAAGATTGCGAGCCTTTCGCGCCGAAGTCGGAAAGTAAACTTCCGGTCGGACAGTTTCAGCCTCAGCACCGCCAAAACTTATCTCGGGCGGCTGGTGGAAAAAGCCAGCAAAGGCCAAACCGTGTATATTGTGCGCGGAGAGCACCGCTTCATTTTGCAGGAAGTTCCCCACTTGGATCCGATTCCCATCCGGCCGGCAGGCTATTTCGCCAACTGCTACACCAAGGAGGAAATCCAGGAGCAAAACCGGCTGGCTAAGGCGTCCGTTATTCGTGCTCCGGCAGACCTCGAATGAAAGGGAGGCGGATATGAAGCAATGGGATGTGTTCATGTACCCCTTCAGCAAGGAAAAGCGGCATCCGGCTGTGATCCTCTCCAATGATGAGACTTGTCAGAATGCCGATCTGGAGGAAGTCAACGCATTGCTTTGCACATCGGCCAAGGTGAACCGGCCGCCCAAACCGACCGAAGAACTCTTGGACGAGGCGGACGTTATGTAAACTTCTCAGTTATGTGCATCGAGGTGATCGAGTTTTTCCTTTTTTGAGTTTTAAATTGGATGCGAATTTGGTAGGAGGAAGGGTGGCGAGGTCTTGAAAAGCCGCGTGGTTTTCCGGACTCGTTATGATTCAAAAGCGACGTCAGTATGATTGCGTTCATGGCCGCAAGGCAGATCGCCAACTTCACATAAATCCTGAGGCCTTCGCTCGTGATCTTGCGGGTCGCGGGTACGCTCTGAGCACTGTCTCCCTGTATCGCCGAGTGGTGAAGCATTTCGGACTGTGGCTCCAGCAACGGCAGGTTGCTCCGCAGCAGATTTGCCCGGACCATATCAAAGGGTTTCTTGATCATTTACCCCGCTGCCGATGCCGTCAACCAGTGGTGAGGAGCTTCCAGGCGTGTCGTGCTGCGCTCCTCCGGTTTTTGGATTTTTTGCGTCGCAGCGGATTAATGCTTGACCCGCCGAAAAAGCTGCCTGTGTTGAGGGCAGCCGATCGGTTGCTCCTTGAGTTTGATCTACACCTGGATCGGGTTCAGGGCTTGTCGGAGCTGACGCGGCGGGCACGCAGACGATACGCTGGTGAGTTCTTGGATGCGCAATTTGGTTTGCGGCGACTGCAACTGCGAGGGATCAAGCCCGGTGACCTACTGCGGTTTGTCAACGCGCGGGCTCTTACCCTCAAAAGGACCAGTCTGCATGCCTTGGTGGTCGGGCTCCGGAGTTTCCTTCGTTTTCTGGAGTTTTCGGGGCGTATTCGCCAAGGGTTAGCCGGTGCCATCCCCTCGCCGGCATGCCCGCCCCCTCAGCCACCTCTGCAGGTCCTGGACCAGAATGCGCGGTGCCGGTTTCTGCGCTCCTTTGACCGAACTACTTGCCTCGGCCGGCGCGACTACGCCATGGCCTTGTGTTTCGCCGAGTTGGCGTTGCGGGCCAACGAGGTGGCGGACTTGACGCTGGACGATGTGGACTGGCGCGCCTCAACCTTGCGACTGCGCCAGACGAAACAACGACGAGAGCGACTATTGCCTTTGCCATCCCGAGTCGCACGGGCTCTGGTGGCGTATCTACAGCGGGGCCGTCCGGCGGTGGCCCATCGCACGTTTTTTGTGACACTTTGGGCTCCGCCAGGCCGACCCTTGTCAACGGATGGGGTGCGGCACGCCATCGGACGGGCCTTTGCTCGATGTGGCATGGAAGCCACGGGGCCGCACATCTTGCGCCGCAGTTGGGCGACCTTGGCCCACAGGCGCGGAGCCGGCCTCAAACTCATCGCCGATATCCTGGGCCACCAATCTTTGGAGACCACCGCGCCTTACGCCCAGGTGCATTTCGAGGAACTGCGCCAAGCGGCCCTGCCTTGGCCGCGCACCAAGCTATGAAGAGCCTGAGCATGATACGGCGTGTGCGAGGCTACCTGGCTCAACGGCGGGCCTTGGGTTTCCGGCTCCGAAGTGAAGGATACCTCCTGCTCAACTTTGCCCGCTACGCCGACCGGTGTGGAGAGCGTGGCCCGCTGACCAGCAAACTGGCCATTACTTGGGCTTGCCTCCCCAAGGGGGCCGACCGCCACCGTTGGGCCAGACGCCTGGAGGCCGTGCGGAGGTTGGCCAAATTCCTGGCGCTGGCGGATCCCGCCACAGAGCTTCCACCTCGGCATCTCTTCGGTCCTTCCAAGCAACTGTACAAGCCGTTTCTCTACAGCGCCAAGCAGGTGGCTCAACTCCTGGCGGCAGCCCGCCGATTGTCGGGCAAGCTGCGGCCTCGCACTTACCAGACGTTGATTGGCTTGCTGGCCAGCACAGGTCTGCGTGTCTCCGAAGCTTTGCACCTAAAAGTGGAGGAGGTTGATCTCCAACAAGGGCTGCTGCTCATTCGCGAAGGCAAGTTTGGCCAGACCCGTTGGGTTCCCCTCCACCCAACGGCACTCCCGCCATTGCGCCTTTATCACCAGCAACGTCAAAAATACTTTCCACTGGCCGAACGTTTCTTCACTTCCGAATCGGGCACGCCCCTGCTTTACAGCACCGTGAACGCAGTTTTCTCGCGCTTGCGCCGGACTATTTTCTGCCAAGGGCGTCCGCCACGTATTCACGATCTTCGCCACACACACGCCTGTCGGGTGCTGCAGCACTGGCAAGCCAGCCGCCAAGGCGCCGAGGGCCGAGCCCTGATCCTCTCGCGCTATTTGGGTCACCGTCACGTGCGCGACACCTATTGGTATCTCCACGCCTTGCCAGAACTCATGGCCGGCGCCGGAAAACGTTTTGAACCCGACGATTATGAAAAGCACTGATTTAAGCGGGTGGATCCAGCGCTATTTCCAGGAGTATTTGGTGCGACAGCGCAATGTCAGTCCGGCGACCGTGGCCGCTTACCGGGATACCTTTAAGCTTCTGCTCCGCTACTTGCGCCAGAAGCGCCCGCGCCACCCGGACATGCCGTCCCTGGAGATACTGACCCCAGAAACCGTCCTCGGATTCCTCCATCACCTGGAACAAACCCGAGGCAACACCGTTCGTACCCGAAACGCCCGCCTGGCGGCACTGCGCTCGTTCATGCGCTATCTTGTCGATTGGTTGGGGCCGGAACTGCCGGCTTGCGCACGACGTATATTGGTGATCCCTTTCAAGCGACAAGTCAAACGCCTGGTCGGTTTCCTCACCGGGCCAGAGATCGAAGCCCTGCTGGCGGCGACCGATGATACTTGGACCGGCCGTCGGGACCATCTGCTGATCCTGCTGCTCTATAATACCGGCGCCCGCATTTCCGAGTTGCTTGCGTTACGGGTGCAGGATGTGGCTGGCAGTCAAGCCAAGCAGGTCGAACTTCAGGGAAAAGGTCGGAAGTGCCGGACGCTTCCCCTGTGGCGCCAAACCCAGCGTCAGTTGCGCCGTTGGATTCGAGAAAATCGCCTTTCCCCGCCCATGCCTCTGCTGCCCAACCGCTATGGGGAACCCTTGACTCGTTTCGGCGCCTTTCAACAAATTAAAAAACTGGTCCAACGCGCGTCAGCCAAGCTGCCCAGCCTCAACCGGCGCCCGATCTCTCCACATTTGTTTAGACATGCCACGGCCATGCGGATGCTGGAGACCGGAGTGACTCCCGAAGTGATTGCTCTCTGGCTGGGCCATGAAAACTTGAATACGACCCATCAGTACGTGGAGGCAAGCGTTGCCATGAAAGAACGCGCATTGAAAGCCGTCAAACCGCCAAAAACCAAGGCCCATCAATTTCGCCCCGACGACAATTTGCTGCGGTTCCTGGACAGCCTGTAGTTATGTGAAATTCCACCCCGCGAATAGCCCGTGTTTGCAAGGGCTCTCCTCAAATGCAGCACATAACTGAGAAGTTAACATAACGCTTGCTATGTGAAATTTAACATAGGGGTCGGACTCGATTGGAAAACAATGGTTCGTTGTGACAAGATTTACCTTTTGCCCAAGGCGCAATTCGATGACCGCAAGGGCAGCGTCACCGAGGAACGCCGCCATTTGATTGCCCGGAAGATGGTGGAAGTGTTGCGCTTGCCCATATACCGCAGATAAACGTCACCGTCTGAGGGTGCAACGGCTTCGACGAAAGCTTGCAAGGCGACCACGCAAGGCGCGAAGTGGCTAAAATGATGTCAACCGAATTTGCGCGTCAGGCGGTCCTGGTCGTAGGCGCGCCGCTGTTCCCTGGTCATCTTTTCAAAATCGGGCCGGCCGGTCGGGGACACGGGCCAGGCGGCCGTCCTGGCCGCGGCGGAACCCGGCATGGACACGATGGCGCGGGCGGCGGCGCCGCCGTCGTAGCTCATGGAGAGGTCGGTTAATTCCAGGTCCTTTTCCAGCGGCAATTTGGGCCGGATGTTTTTCCCTTGCAACACGCCGTGATAAGCGCGCACGGCCTCCTCGGGGGAAATCCGCCCATCGGTAATCAGGCGCAGCATTTCGATGAAGGCCAATTGGTGCTCGGCGTTGTTGATCTTGCGCCCGAACAGCGCCACGCGCGCGCCGTATTTTTGCGCGTCGTGAATCAACTTGAAGGCGTCGTAAGTGGTGCCCGCCCCGCCGCCAAGAATGCCGACGACCAAATTGGGATCGTATTGGGCCAACTCCTCCATCGCGCGCGGGCCGTGATAGACTATTTTCAAAAAGATCGGACGCCCCGCTTCCGTCACGCCGGCCAGGCTGCGCAGGATTTGGTCATTGATAAACTCGCCCAACTTGGCCGGGGCCACCCCGCTGGCCGTGTTGGGATCGAAGACCTCCAGGAAATAACGAAATCCCTTGCGCTCGGCTTCTTCGCGAAATTCCTTGAACGCCAGCAGCGTGGCGCGGTCGTGCTCGAGCTGGTTGATGAAGGTGACCGAGTAGAGGCCCAGGTTGGCGCCGGGAATTTCCCCGTCGCGTTCGCATTCAATTTTCCCGCATTGGATGTGGTCAATGGTGGCGGAACGGAACGGCTGGACAGGTTCCTTGGTGTAACAACCGTGCCGCACGGCCCAGACGTCGGTCGTGTCGTTGGCGCGCGCGGCGGGCGTGACATGGGAATCGCGGAACAACCCCTCCTTGATCGTGAGTTGTTCGTTGACGTAAGCCGACATGAGCATGATATCAATCACGCCCTGGCGCGTAATTTCCCGGATGATGTCCAAAAACTCCGGCAGATTGCGGTAGCCAAATTCCTCGCGGTTCCAAACTTCCGGCGAAAAGCGGGCCGGATGCGCGCCGTGCGCGGCCAGATAGCTGCGCGGACCGGGGGCGCGCACGCCAAAGGCCATGTCCGCGTCTTTGGCGTCAGCAATGATGAACTCGCGCGCGCCGCGACCGGCCTTGATGGCGGCCAGTTTCGTATCGAGCGATTTGGTCATGCTGGTTTGGCGCCCACTCTGGACATGATCTGATCGGTGATGGCCTGAACCAGGGCCTCGGCCTGCTGGTCCGGCGCGACGGCGCCGGTCTGCTTGGGCGGCTGGGCGCACACCGCGCCGGGACGCCATTCGTCATTGTTGCACAACTCGCATTCTTTGAGGCCGATGCGGGGATCGGGAATGCCCAGGGTTTGTTTGATCTTGAGCAGGTCTTGCAGGTGGGTTTGGGAAAATGTTTTCAACGGCCCCAATTGCGCGGCCACGATCACGGTGCGGCAATAGGCCTCGATGATCTCCATTTTGAAATAGGCGTCCTCGACGCTGACGTGGCTCCAGGAAACCACGCCGTGGTTGGCCATCAAAATCGTATTGTGCTTGTCGCTCAAGTCGGCCACCAGCTTGCCCATTTCCGGCGTGCCGGGCGTGCGGTAGGGCGCGATGGGAACCTTGCCGATAAAGACCTCGATTTCAGGGATCATGCAGGTGGGCGGCTCCACGCCGGCCACCGCAAACGCCGTGGCATGGGGAGGATGACAATGAACGCAGGCCACCGCGCGCGCCTGGCGTTTCATGATTTGCAGGTGCATCAGGATTTCGCTCGTGCGCTTTTTCTTCCCGGCCAATTGATTTCCTTCCAGGTCCACCAGGCTCATGTCCTCCGGTTTCATGAAGCCTTTGGAAACCAGCGTCGGCGTGCAGAGCACCAGTCCCTCTCCAACCCGGACGGAGATGTTGCCGCCGTTGCCGTCCACGTAGGCGCGGGACCAAAGGCGGCGGCCAATGTCGCAGAGTTGCAGCTTGAGCGCGTGAATCTCCGGCGAGTTGAAAAATGCCTCCAGCTTGGAGGACGCGCCGGAGGAGGCCGGCGCTGGGACGGGCTTGAGGGAATCGGGGCGCGCGCCGGTGGTCTCGAAATCGAGCAGCAGATCGCGCGCGGAAGGCGTCAAAATAGCGTCGCTGGGCAGCGATTTGGCGTCGCCGCCGTTGCGCAGCAATTCTTCCATTTCCCTGGCGCTGATAATGGTTTTCATTTGAATGGCGAGTAAAAAATATGGTCCACCAACGCGGCGTCAATGGCATCAATGGGCGTCGGCTGATCGAACGGCATGGCGGCTTCGCGGCCCTCAATGAAGCCAATGGTCTGGCCCAGTCCGCCGCCCAAGTCGTCGTACACCACCACGCTCGGTTCCTTGCTCACGGCCGGAGCTTTGGAGCCGAGCTGGAATTGTTCGCGGGTCAGCGGGCTGACCACCAGCCAGCGCGCGCCTTGGAACGCCTCCACTGTTTGGCTGAGGGTGACGGTGCCAATGACGGTGCCAAGTCTCATGCGGGCGCTCCTGTTTCCACCTCATCCACCAAACCGATGACCATCCACCGCGCCGGGCTTTTGGGGTCCCCAACGGCGGCCCGGGCCGCAGCGCCGTCGGAGGAAATAATCACCCGCTCATGCAGGGCCGCGCCAAGGGAGTCAATGGCCACCTGGGGCGCGCCGTTCGGTGCTCCCGCCTGGTTGACAGGCTGGCAGATCAGCAGCCGCCACCCCTCCAAGCTGGGATGCTTCCTGGTCGCCACCACGTTGCCCTCAATGCGCGCGAGAACCATAATCAATAAATGCGCAGGTTATCCACCATCACGCACCGGCGGACGCGGGTGAAGGTCCGCGGGTTGGTCACCCCTTCGCCGGTCGGCGTGGCGATGGAATAGCTGGGATAGCCTTCGCCGCCCGCCCCCAAGCCGGCCAGGCACCATCCGTTCTTGATGAACAATGTTGTGTCCAGCGCGCGCGCCATGGCCGTCATGTGTTCGACATCGTGCGAATGGATGATCGAAGTGTGTTTGTAATTGTGCTCCGCCTCCACCGCCGCCGCGATTCCTTCCTCCACGCTCTTGACGCGCACAATCGGCAGGAACGGCATCATTTGTTCTTCGACCACAAACGGATGCCGCGCGTCGGTCTCGGCAAAGAGCAACTGGGTCTGGCCGGTCACGTTGACGCCCGCGGCTTGGGCCAGGACGGACGGGTCCTTGCCGATGAAATCCTTGTTGATAACAGGCTCGGGGCAGCCGGCGCCCTGGCCCTCCTTGAACACGAAGGCTGCCTTGGTCAGGCGCTCCAATTGAGCCGCATTGAGCCGCGCCGCGCCGTTGTTTTCCATTTCCGCCATCAACTTGTCGGCGATGCTGTCCAGGGCGAACACTTCCTTTTCGCCGATGCACAGCAAATTGTTGTCGTACGCGGCGCCGGCAACGATGGCGCTGGCGGCGCGTTTCATGCAGGCGGTGTCATCCACCAGCACGGGCGGGTTGCCCGGCCCGGCGCAGATGGCGCGTTTGCCCGATTGCATGGCGGCTTTGACCACGCCGGGCCCGCCGGTGACGCACAGCAACCGGATATGTTCGTTGGCGCACAACGCCGCGAACGATTCCAGGGTCGGGTGCTCGATGATGCAGCAAAGGTTTTCGATGCCGGTTTCGCGCGCAATGGCCTCATTGTAGGCGCGAATGGCCAGGGCCGCGCAACGCGCGGCCGCCGGGTGCGCGTTGAAGACCACCGTGTTGCCGGCCGCCACCATGTTGACGATGTTGCCGCTGAGGGTCGGAATGGAGTGGGTCGAGGGCGTGATGGCGCCGATGACGCCAAAAGGCGTGTATTCTTCCAGCGTGATGCCGTGATCGCCGCTGCGGGCGTCCGGCCGGAGCCACTCCACGCCGGGGACGTTTTTGATGCCTTGCAGCTTTTCAATTTTATGATCGAGCCGCCCGATTTTCGTTTCCTCCAATTCCATGCGCCCCCATTCGGTGGCATTGGCCTCGGCCAAAGTCTTGACGATGCTGACCACCTTGCGCCGCGCCGCCATGCCGCCCTGCCGCAACTTGAGAAAGGCCGCCGCCGCCGCCTCGCACGCCGGGCCGGCCTCCTGAAAAACGCCGAACGACCCGCCTGTGCCGGCGTTGGCCTGCGGCTTGGGACATTGGCATTCGGGTTGGGCCGCGGGCGGCGCGACGTCCGCCTTGGCCGGGCCGAGCCGGCCCAGAATTTCTTCGACTACCTCGCGAATAAGCTGTTCGTTGATTGCGGCTGACATAAACTGTTCAAGTCTTTGCGCTATAAATTTGTTTTCCCAGCACGTCCACCGTATCCACGATGCCGATGATGACGGCATCCACGGGCGCGTCCCGGAGATTCGGTGCCAGGCGGGCGGAACTGCCCTGGCAGAAGAGCACCATCTCGCCCGTGCCCGCGCCCACGCTGTCCACGGCAATGATCGTGTTGGCTCCAGGCCGGAAGCGCGCCGGGTCCTTCTCGTCCACCAATTGCGGGCGCAGCAAGAGCAGCTTGCGCCCGTCCATGGCCGGGTCCTTTTTCGTCGCCACCACGGCCCCTTCGACTCGCGCCAGGAACATAATTATTTGCCTTGCGTTTTGCGCGGCAGAATGGTTTCCACCTCCGCGTTGGGCCGGGCGATGACATGCACGCTGACCAACTCGCCCTTGTTGGCCTTGACGGCTTGCGCGCCGGCGTCGGTCGCGGCCTTGACCGCCGCGACGTCGCCCACGACGACTGCCGTGACCAGGGCGTTGCCGACTTGAATCATGGGGCCGGCCAGCTCGACGTTGGCCGACTTGAGCATGGCGTCGGTGCCCTCAACCAGGGCGATCAGCCCGCGGGTTTCCAGAAGTCCGATTGCTTGATGTGGCATAGTTTTTCTTTCGTTACAGGTTCAATGTTACAGTGAATGGGTTTGCAAAAAGCGGCGCACCTCCCGGGCGACCACCAGTTCTTCGTTGGTCGGAATGACCATGATTTTGACCGCGGATTCCGGCGCGCTCAGGACGGCTTCCCGCCCTTTGGCTTCCGCGTTGAGTTTGGGATCAAGCATAATGCCGAGGTGATCGAGATCGCGGCATATCGCCTGGCGCATATCGGTCTGGTTTTCCCCAATGCCGGCCGTAAACACCAGTGCGTCCAAGCCGTTGAGTTGCAGAAAATACGAGCCGATCCAGTGCCGGGCCTGATGCGCGAAAACATCCAGCGCCAACTGCGCTAGGGCGTCTCCTTGCCCGGCCCGCGCCACGATGTCACGGATGTCGTTGTGACCGCCGGACAATCCCTTGAGGCCGGATTCCTTGCACAGCAACCACTCCGCCTCCTCCAAAGAAAGTCCGAGCGAGCGCATGGCCAGGGGCGCCGCGAATGCGTCCAGGTCGCCGACGCGATTGTTTTGCGGCAGGCCGGATTGCGGGCTGAGGCCCATGCTGTTGCCGATGGCCACACCGTTGCGAATGCCTGCCACCGACGAACTGCCGCCCAAATGACAGGAAACCACGCGCAAGGCAGGCTCGCGCACGGGACTTTGGCCGCCATCCACATAAAGCTGGCGGACGCGCTGGGCCACGTCCTCGCGGCAAAGCAACTCGGCGGCGCGCTCCGCGATGAATTTATGGCTGGCGCCATGAAAGCCCCAACGCCGGACGCCCGCCTGGCGCCAGGTCTCGGGCACGGCGTAGCGCATGGCCGCTTCCGGCGCCCATTGATAGAACGCCGTCTCGAACAACCCCACCAGCGGCACGCCCGGCAGCCGCTTGGCGAAAAGCCGGATGCCGGCGATGTAAGGCGGATTGTGCGCCGGCGCCACCGTGTTGTACTCCTCCATCGCCCGCACCACCGATTCATCCAGGCGGATGCAGCCGTTGACGCCGCGCGCCATGATGGTCTTGAATCCAACCGCCGCCAAATCGCTTTCCTTGGTGATCCAGCCGCCCTGGCGAAGCCCGGCCAGGCAGGACTCGATGGCTTGCGCGTGATCCGCCACGCGCTCCACGCCGCCTCGCGTCAATAAAAGTTCCTGGCCGCCGGAAAAATCGAATAACCGGTACTTCAGGGAGGTGGATCCCAGATTGGCGACGAGGATTTTCATGGGCGCTGATCCGTCTTGGGCGGGGCCGGAGGCCGCGACGCGGCTTCTCCGCCCTTATTGCAGCCACTTGCCCAAGCCGGGGAGACCCTCGTGCGGCCGGGGAATGACTTGCACGCTGACCACGCTGCCGACTTGCGCGGCGGCGGCCGCCCCCGCGTCCGTGGCGGCCTTGACGGCCGCGACGTCACCGCGGAAAAAGGCGGTGACATAGCCGCTGCCGATTTTTTCCCAGCCGATAAATTGGACGTTGGCGGCCTTGAGAGCGGAATCCGCCGCTTCCAGCAGCGCGCAGAGTCCCTTGGTTTCGATCATGCCGATTGCTTGTTGAACCATAGATATATGTTGGTGAAAGGTTAAGGGTTACTTTTTCGCCGGTTCGCCAATAAAGACCTTCATCAGGTCCTCGTGCGGGCGGGCCAATATGTGCGAGCCTACCAGTTCGCCGACTTTGCCGGCGGCCTTGGCCCCGGCATCCACGGCGGCCTTGACGCTGCCCACGTCGCCGGTGGCTAGGACGGTGATCAACCCGCCGCCGATGGAGATGCTTTTTATCAGGGTGACGTTGGCGGCCTTGACCATGGCGTCGCTGGCTTCGACGCTGCCGACGTAGCCCCGGGTTTCAATCATGCCTATCGCTTCTTGACTCATTATGTGTTCTCTCCTGTTGTTGAATGATTATGGACTGTGTTCGGTTATAAGATCAACTTGCAGGGCGTTTGCGGCTGCAAGTTGCAGGCGTTGCCCTCGTCGGTGTCAATGTGGACCTCCAATTTGAAACTCGGATCAACGCGCACCAGCATGTTGTCCAGCACCAATCCGCACTCTCCGCCAATTTTCAATCGCATCTGTGCGCCGGCCTTGACTTCGTAAAACTCCGCGTCGGTCGGGTGCATGTGAACGTGCCTCATGGCGCGGATGATCCCTTGCGGCATCTCGAAAAACCCTTCCGGCCCCATCAACATGCCGCTGACCGTGGTCTTGATATCCCCGGAAATCCGCAGCGGAATGTCAAAACCCAGCGCAATGGCGTCGCTGTAAGACAATTCCACCTGGTTGAAATTGCGGCACGGCCCAAGTATGCGCAGATTCGAGATCACCCGGCTGCGCGGGCCGATGAGCGTGACGGTTTCCTTGGCGGCAAATTGCCCTTCCTGGTAAAGCCACTTGAACGGTGTCAGGCTGTGCCCTTTGCCGAAAAGAGCCTCCACGGCTTCCGGCGTCAAATGGCAATGACGGGCGCTGACGTTGACGACCAGCGGGTTGGGGGCCGTCGCCACGCGCGGCAGTGTCTTTCCAAGTCGTTGATAGACAATCTGTCGCACCTGGTGTTCCACCACCGCCCGATGCGGATTATTTGCCATGGCAACCATGTTCGTGGCGTAAATTTTGCAGAAATCGCCATTTTCGTCAAGATATTTCTTGCAAAATCTTCCAAAATATTCCAAAATATCTCAAATGCAGCCAGAGGCGCGTCAAAAACGTATCCAGGATTACTTGAATCGGGCGGAATTTGCATCCTTGGAAGAACTGGCGCGGGAGGTGGGCGCTTCCGTTTCCACCGTGCGCCGGGACATCACCGCGTTGGAGTCGGCGGGAAGTTTGCGCCGAATGCACGGCGGGGCGCGCCTGATCAACCCGCCTTCCGACGAGTTTGCCTTTACCGCGCGCGACACGCACCAATTGGCGGAGAAGGAAGCCATCGGACGGGCTTGCGCCGAGCTTATCCGTCCCAACCAGACGGTCATCATTGACGCCGGCACGACGGCCTGGCACGTGGCCAAGTACCTTGAACCCAAGACGCCGCAGATCATCACCAACTCGTTGCCGGTGGCCAATTTCTTCGCGGCTAACAACCGCATCGAGTTGATCCTGTCCGGCGGCGTCATTTATCCGCGCCTGGGTGTGTTGGTGGGGCCGCTGGCGGTGGAGGCATTTTCAAAAATCCATGCCGACGTGGCCGTGATGAGCGCGGGGGGGATCACGCCGGAGGGGATCAGCAACTCGCACGGCTTGCTCATCGAGATACAACTGGCCATGATCCGCGCCGCGCAACGGGTGATTTTTTGCTTTGACAGCACGAAATTCGGGCGCCGTTCCGTCTCGCCCCTCTGCGGCCTGGACCGCATTCACGTGATTGTGACCGACAGCGGCGCGCCGGACGACCTGGTGCGCTCCCTGCGCGAGCGCGGGATTGAGGTCGTCATCGCGCCCCAAGAGGGAAAAGAACCGCAGATAAACGCAGATGAACGCAGATAAAAAGAAAGCCTTCGCCTCCAAACCCCATCGGCGTTCATCTGCGGTTCAGCCTTTTCAGGCTCAAGGAAGAAATTAAGTTATGAATCACACCAACAAGACTGGCCAAATCCAACCTGAATCGAGGCGCCCAGGACGGCGGAGATGGGTTTGTCTGGCGGCGGCCGCTGTTTTGCTGGCCCTTGTGACGCTGCTGGTCGTGTTGAGCAGGCCCTCCGGATTATATGCCGGAAGCCGCACATTCTCTCTGTCGCTCCAGAAGCTGCCGCCCGGCCTCTTTGACGAGGACGGAATTCTGGTTCATGACGGATGGGACGGGCCGACCGGAGACTTCACGCATGGTCAAATATACGGACTGAAATTTGGCCGGCTGTTGATCCGCCTGGACAGCATCGAAGACCCGCTCGCCGCAATAAGACGAAATTTGCCCAAAAGTGTCCCCGGTCTTTTGCGGGTGATCTCCTCCAAGGATTCATTGGCAAAAAGGTGCGCCGGTGAAGCTTTGGTGAAAAACGGTCCCGCGGCGGCGGGGGCGATGCCGGCTTTGTTGACTCTCTATGAGCAAGGCGACGGCGAGGTGGAGTGGATTATTCTCGAACTGGCAAAATCCGCCGGTCAAAGCGCCGTGGATTCGTTGTGTCATGAGCTGGGCAGCGGCAAGGCCAACGGCAGACGGAAAGCAGCCGAAGCGTTGGGAGAAATCGGGCCGGCGGCCTCCGCGGGCATCCCATTTCTGACAAAGGCGTTGCGCGACACGGCGGCGCCGGTTGTCCTTTCCAGCGCTGTTTCACTTCGAAAAATCGAAACGCGTGATCATGGCGAAGTTGAGGCGTTGATCGCCCTCATGACCAGCAAAGATCAGGAGGTTTCCTGCGGCAGCATTTGGGCGCTTGGGGCATTTGGCAACGACGCGGCGGCCGCGGTGCCACCGCTGCTGGTCTTGCTCAACACGGCGGACCCTCAAACAGCCGCACTGATCGCCCGCACCCTCGGCTTGATTGGTCCGGCCGCGCAACGAGCGATTCCGCGAATCATCGCCCTTCTGGATAGCGACAACCCCCTGACAGTCCAATTCTCGGAGGAGGCGCTCGGCCGCTTTGGAACCAATGCCGCCGCGGCCATTCCGAAGTTGCTTCAACACAGCCAAACGAGCGGACACTTCGTGACTGCCGTGGCCGCTCTTTCGGCCATGGGCGGCGACGCCATGCCCGGTTTGCTGGCCCTTTACGTTGACGGGACGAATCATCAGCGTTTGTGGATCGCCCAAGGCTTTATGAAACAGGGAGCAAAGGCCGCCGCCGCGGTGCCGATGTTGCTCAACGAATTGCAGGCGGAGCAAGCGCACCGAGCCGCCATCGCGGCCCAAGCTCTCGGCGGCATTGGCGCTCCAGCCGGCGCCGCCATCCCCCGCTTGATCGAATTAACGCGCCAGGACGATCCGCAGCTGCGACTCATCGCCGCGGAAGCAATTTGGCGAATCGCCCGCCAAACCAACGTCGTTCTTCCGGTGGCCTTGCGTGAACTGCGAGAATGGGCCGCCAACTCCAATGCCCTTGCCGGCCAAAGTTCCCAGGGCTTTTTCCTGCCGAGAGAGGAAACGGCGGCTGAACTTGTAAGTGAAATTGGTCCTGCCGCCAGGGAGGCGGCTCCGTTTCTTCAGAAGTTGTCGCAAAGTTCCTATGACACTCGAAAAGCAGCCGCGGCCAAAGCACTGGCGCGGATTCGCCGTTGACAGATGGCGGCGATAAGTCGTGAGGAAAACACCGAAGTTGCCGGACTCGGAAATGAGGCGAAGAAGTCTTCCATTTTTAACGCCGGCCCAGCCTGCTTGTGGAACGGTTTGAACATCGTGGCCGGGCAAATCCCGCCTCAAACGAGCCGGGAGACATTCCTCCAGGAGAATTCGCATTTAGACGACCGGCGCGAGGGTGGCCAGCATCGCATCGGCGGACTGTTCGAGAAATGCCACGGCTTGTTCGCGGGCCACGGTTGGGAAATCTTCCAGGAACTCGTCCAGCGAGTCGCCGCCTTCGAGGTAATCCAGCAACGTCCGCACAGGAACGCGCGTGGCGGCAAAGCACGGCTCGCCACTCATGATTTCCGGGTCAATTTCGACAACGGAGTTTGCTTTCATGCCAACAATTAAACCCACCTCTTCAGCAAGGTCAAATTCCAATTCTTTCAATGCCGAAAGGGTCGGGAATGGGTCGGCGCCTTGCATTGCCGCATTAAAGAGTATGAAGCGCCAAAGAATTTCCGTCGCCTGCGGATTTTCCGTTAGAATTAGTGGCTGACAATCCGCACTGTTCTGGTAAAGTAATGGCAGGATGAAATTGGAAGCGCCATTGATCTTTCCGCCGGAAGTGCCGATCTGGGTTGATCCGGAGCGGTTGAGCGGCGCGCCTTGCTTCAAGGGAACGCGGGTCCCGGTGGACAGCCTGTTCACCAATCTGGAAAGCGGCCTCAGCCTTGACGAATACCTTGATTGTTTTCCAGATGTAACGCGTGAGCAGGCGGTGGCCGTTCTCGAATACGCGCACAAGCTGACGCTTCAACCGGCAGCATGAAAGTGCTGCTCGATGCTTGCGTGCCTCGCCCATTGCGCGGATTCCTGCCGGACCACGAGGTTCGTGTCGCACAGGAGATGGGCTGGGGGCAATTGAAGAATGGCGCTTTGCTAAAAGAGGCTGAGTTAATGGGTCAATCTTCAAATCAACGCAAGTTCCCCTCCATCAAGGCCAAAGGCGGCCTTGGCCGCGCCCTAAAAAACGTACTGACATAAAAAAGGAGCCTCTTTTTAGGCAATTTGGCAGAAAAACGGGGAGTCTGCGCAATAAAAATGACATTTTTTTGTGTTTTTTTCTGTTTTAGGGTATTTGTTGCGTTGCAAGCCGTTGATGTTCAAAGGTTTTGCGGCGGCTGGAACCCTCCAAAAAAAATCGTGCCTGAAAACCTAAGGTTTTTGGTTTTCGCGGGGTCTGGTAATATCCTCGCGTGAACATTGAAAAGGTTCAGCGCGAGACGGTTCTCGTGGCGCAGGTTTCTCCCGATTCAGAATCGGGAGAAACCTGCGCCACGAAAGAGTGGCAGCGGCGTCCCGCCGCTGTTTTTTCGCGGCACCGAAGCGGGAGAACAGAACAAAGGGGAAACCAAGGCGTGTTGGAGTGGCACGTCAACACTTAACACGCCTTCCGCTTTTTAATGAAACTCAATGACCGCGCTTTGGTTGGCTTGGCGGCAGGACGGTTGGATGCCGTCTTTCATCAGCGCGGCGCCGTCGGCGGTTTCTCCGTTTTCGGCCATCGTGGAAACGGCGCCCGCCGGCAGGTTGAGCTCGCGTACCTGGTATTTTCGCGCCGGGTCCAGGCCGCGAGGTTTGACGCTCCCGGCTTCGCCGTCCTTGAGTTGGTAAACGAAGAGCACCGCCTTGCTCCGGTCCGGGGTGACGTAATCCAGGCAGGCGCGCGGCCCGTCGTAGGGGGATTCCAGACGGTAAAGGTCGCCTTGCTGGACAATGGCCCGCAATTCGTCCTTGTACAGTGTGATGGCCTGGGCCATGGCGGCGCGGTCGGCAGGGCTGGTTTTGGCCAGGTCCACATCAAAGCCGAGGTCGCCGCTCATGGCCACGTCGAGCGCGAATTTGACGGGCCGGTGTCCGCTGCGGGTGACGTGGTTGCAAAGGGCGCAGGCGGGAAAGAAATGGCTGAATCCCCACTGAATGAAGACGCGCCTGGCAGGGTCGGTGTTGTCGCTGGGCCAGAAGCAATGGAAGTATTTCAACGCGCCGTAATCGGCCCGCCCGCCGCCGCCGGAACAGAGCATGGCCGTGACGTTGGGAAAGTTTTGTTTGAGTCGGGCCATGTTGTGGTAGAGCGCCAGCGTGTAATCAATCCACAACCGCGACTGCTCCTCCGGCTGGAGCCAGGTCGAGCCGGGCTGGGTGATGTAACGATTGGCGTCCCACTTCAAGTAGGTGATGTCCGGATTGGGGCCGAGCGTGCCGGCGACAACATTCCAGGCGAATTCCTTGACTGCGGGCCGCGTCAAATCCAAATCCAGTTGGTGGCGGCTGGTTTCCGGCTCGCGATGCAGTTGGCCGACGGCCCATTCTGGATGCCGGTGGTAAAGCGCGCTGGCGGGATTGACCATTTCAGGCTCCAGCCAGATGCCGAAGCGCAGCCCGCGCTGACGGGCCTGGCCAGCCAGGAAAGAAAGGCCGCGCGGCAGTTTATTCGTATTGACCTGCCAATCGCCCAGTCCGGCGCGGTCGTCGTTGCGGGGGTATTGGTTGCCAAACCAGCCGTCATCGAGCAGGAACAGTTCCACGCCCAGGTCCCTGGCGCCGTCCAGCAAGGAGACCAGTTTGTTCTCGTTGAAATCGAAGTAGGTGGCCTCCCAATTGTTCAGCAGGACGGGCCGCGGTTGGGCGCCATCGCGCAGGCCGTGGAGCATGGCCCAATGATGAAAATTCCGGCTGACCTGCCCCTCGCCATGGTCGCTCCAAGTCCACAACATGGCCGGAGTGCTGAAGACCTGGCCGCGCTGGAGGCGGTATTGCGAGTCGAATGGGTTGATGCCCGCCAGGGCGCGCAGGCGGTTGTCCCAATCCACCTCGAAGGCCAGTTGGAAGCTGCCCGACCATGCGAGGCTGCCGCCGTAAGTTTCGCCCGTTTTTTCGGCAGCCGGTTTATTGAGGGAAAGAATGAAGGAGGGGGTTCGAAAGCGGCTGGCGCGCACGCCCAACTTGGAATCCAGAACTTTGAGGCCGGGCGTCAGGCGTTCTTCGAGCATTTGCGCTTCATCGGCCCAGTCGCCGTGAAATTGCGTCAGCCAATACTGTTTGGCCCGGAAAACCGGCGCCGAGGAGGCGAAGCGCCACAACGTCACCGGCCCGCGCTCGACGTGGCGGATTTCCGCCCACTGCTCGATGACGTCCTCTTTTTGGCAGGCTTTGAAGCAGAGAGTGACGAAGAAAGGATAAAACTTATCCTTCAATTCAATGCGCGTCAGGGTGGTGTCGTCATCCAGCGTGGTGGTGGTGTGGCGGACATACTCCAAGTCAGTCGAAGTATTGCCGTCGCCGTGCGTGGCCTGCAGGGCCGGTTCGAGGATAAAGCCGTCGCCGAATTGGGGATAAAACTCGGTTTCGCGCGCGGGGTCTTTGGCCGGCATGGCGGCCTCCGGCGCGGAGCGCCCGTAGCCCCGTTGGTAAAGGCGCCCGTCGCGGCCGACGAAAAGCGAGAGGGACGAATTGACGGTTCCAATGAGGATGGCGTTGGTTTGGGCGCCGGCGGCCAGGGAGATGGCGGCCAGCATCAATGCGGGCAAGTTGAGCCTCAGAGACATAGCTGTGATTCCAAGCGGTTGGCAATAAGCTTAAAGCAGGGCGGTTCGCCGCGCAAGACCAAAGGGATCCAAGAAAGGGCTGATTTGGCCTTTACTAATGGGGCCGGATGCGTTATGTATAGGACAGAAAGTAACCTGTATGAACACAATGTTTGCAGTTTTTGGGATGGGCGGCGGGGAGATCCTGTTCGTGATGGCGGCCGCGTTGATTCTTTTCGGCGCCAACAAAATCCCGCAATTCGCCAAAGGGCTGGGCCAGGCCATCAAAGAGTTCAAGAAGGCCTCCTCCGATGTTTCCAACGAGTTTCATACCGCCATGAATCAGGAACCGCCTACCCCTGCCCCGGCGCCGCCAGCCAAGCCGCAAGCCGCCCCGGAATCCGCCGTTCCCGCCGCCACCGTGCCAAAGTCCTGATCGCTTTCGCCCTAATTGATCATGGCGGAAGGCGAAGAAGAAATTCCACCCGAAGAGCAGGAGGTCGAAGGGGGGGCTGTAAAATCCTTTCTCGAACACCTGGAAGACCTGCGCTGGATGCTCATCAAGAGCGCGGCGGCGCTGTTTGTCTGCATGCTGGCCTGCCTTTTTGCGACCAAGCAGCTCATGGCCATCCTCCAGTGGCCGATAGACCGGGCCTCCCAAAGGCATGTTCTGCTGGTGCCGGAAGACACCAACCAGATCGTCACCATCCAACTCAGCGGCTTGGTCTTGCAAACGACCAAGCTGACATCAAATCTGACCGGCTCGCTGGACCTGGGCACCAACCGTTACGTCATTCTCCAATTGGACCCGGTGGCGGAAGGCACGAACACGCTGCTGGCCCTGCGCGTGGTGACAAATGCCCCGCCGCCGGCGGTGGCCGCGCTGAAGCTCTCTTTCCTCAGCCCGGCCGATCCGTTTATGTTTGCCATCCACATGGCCTTTTTCGCCGGGGCCATCCTGGCCTCGCCTTTTATTCTTTACTTTGTCGGCCAATTTGTCATGCCGGCGCTCAAGATCCGCGAGAAGAAGTATTTTCTGCGCGCGTTTTTCTTTGGCACGTTTTTGTTCCTGGCGGGCGTCGCCTTTGCCTATTTTGGCGTCATGCCCGCCGCCGTCAAATTCGCCGTGGTGTACGCCGAATGGATGGGGGCGAGCGTGCCGTTCTTGAACGCCACGGAGTTTTCGAGCTTCATGTTCAAATTCATGCTCGGCATGGGGGCCGGTTTTGAATTGCCCGTCGTCCTGCTGGCCCTGGTCAAGATAGGGTTGCTCAATTACAAAAAACTCAGCGCCATGCGCCGCTATATGATCGTCGGCAACCTCGTTCTGGGCGCGATCCTGACGACGCCTGAAGTGTTCACGCAAATCTGCATGGCCATCGCGCTGCAAGTGCTCTTTGAATCCGCCGTCTGGATCGCCTGGTATTGGGAGTGGCGGGACAAGCGCCGTCAGGGGGAAGCCAGCCGGTAGAAAGCGGCGGTGGAAAGCGGCGTGGCGGAAAAGGGCGTGGCCGCGCCGGACACGTTGGTCCAGGCCGCGGCGAAGAGGTTGGTGGTGGATTCGAGGTGGCAGACGACGTTGGATGGCCATGTCAACAGGAACTTTCCGCCGCCCAGGCCGGCGCTGAGTTGAAGCGGGGCGGTCAGGTTGTAGAGGCGGACGTAATCCACCAGCATTTGGCCGGGAAAGGTGGAGTTGGAATTGATGGTGGCGATGGAGGGGTTGGTGAGGTAATTGCCGCCCACGGCGAGGTTCATAATGATAAAAAAGGGCTGGTTGAACGGCGTCGGATAAGGCCCCGCGGCATCGGACCAATTGGTCTGCGTTTCATAAGGCAAGCCGTCCACGTACCAACGGACGGCGTTGGTGGTCCATTCCAGGAGGTAGAGGTGGAAGTTGGTGACGCTGCCGCCGGGCAACGTATAAACCAGGGTTTCGTCGCTGCCGGAGTGGAGGCTGCCCTGGATGTTGGTCGGGACGGCGCCATCGTTTTCCATGACATCAATTTCGCCGCAGGCCGGCCATCCGACGGTGGTGATATTGGCGCCGAGCATCCAGAGGGCGGGCCAAAAGCCCGCGCCGGCGGGAAGGCTGGCGCGGAATGCGAACCGGCCATATTCGGCGCTGAAGAGGCCCTCTGTTTTCATGCGGGCGGAAGTGTAACTGCAGCCGCTGACGGATTGCTGTAAAGCCACGAGGTGGAGAAAACCGTTGGAGACGTAGGCGTTCTGGGGGGAATTGGTGTAGTACTCCAATTCGTTGTTGCCCCAGCCGTTATTGTTGCCGAGGTCGTAGGTCCAGATGTTCGTGTTAATGGACGTGCCGCTAAACTCGTCGCTCCAAACGATGTTCCAGTTGCCTTGCGGGCCGCCCGCCGTCTGCGTCAGCGTCATATCATCGAAATACACCGAACCGAGGCTGTAGGCCGCGTCGCCTTGGAAGTCAATCTGATAGCGGACAAAACTGGTGCCGGCGGGCGCCACCAGAGCGGAGGTATGATTGGTGATGGCGTAGGTGTTGGGGTTGTATTGATTGGTGATGGGCAGGGCGATCCAGGTGCTGGTCGGAAAGGCCCCGCTGGCAATGGCATTCGTCGTGATGGTCGCGGAACGGTAGAGGGCGAGAACATTGGCGTTAACATCCCGGAAGGTAACCTCCAGCCAGGCGGCATTTTGGCCGGCTAGGGCATCCGTGGACAAAGTGCAGGCCCAACCGCTGACGGCATAGACGGCGCCGGGACCGGAAAGGCTGTCCTGATAAACGCCGCTGTAGTTCACGGCGCCATTAAATTCCTGATACACCTTGAGGTAATGGGTTCCGCCATGGGCGAGAGTGGCTGAAGTCAGCACATAGACATGATTGCCGTAGGCGTTCCATGGCACGACAGTCTGGCCCGATTCGAAGCCCGGGTTAGTCAGCAGGTTCCCCGCGCGAAGGAGAGGCGCGGACACCATTAAGCCAGCAACAATAGCCAGTCCGTTGCGAAACCAGATCAGTTTCCGGGCAGGCATGCCTTCACGGATCCGTCAGAGGGTTCCATTTCAGACTGGCGATGGTCTCAAGCTCGTACGGGGTCTTGATCTCGGTTGTCTTTTGATAGAACCAAAAATGGTTGTTCCCCGTCCAAGTCGTAAATTGGTACATAGTCTCCACATTGCACCAACTTGCTGAACAATCCGCGAACACTTCATCTCCGCCTTGGGGATACGGATGATTCCCCTTGCGATGCGGCGGCCAGTATGGGTAGGACGCGTCAATGTCCGAAGAAGTAATAAGAGTCTCCTTAAGGCCCCAAGTGGTGTCACTGTTAATTTTGGCCACCAAATCCGCCGCCAAGCACCAATAGGGCTGGGACTGGCTGAGCCTGACCGGACTGTGGGTGCCCGTGATAACGCCAAGAGTCGCCTTGGGCGACCATTCGAGGAAGCCACCCAAATACTGGTAGCCAATGATCCATTGCGGGTAGTCACCAACGTCAGAGAACGGCAGCAATGGAATTTCGGGACACGACCAAACACAGGGGCCATTAGTCACGAACGGGACCCCCGCTAATTTGACCACATTGGTCCACATCGAATCAATGGCGTATTGCACGAACGGCGGGTTGCCTGGCGTGTTGTTATCATTGTCATCGGGTTTGGCGGGGATTACGAAATCGCGGTTGTCTTGCGCGTACCCCGTCATGGCGATGGCAAGTTGGCGCAAATTACTCGTGCATTTGGCGCGCAGCCCGCGTTCCTTGGCGCTGGCGAGGGCGGGCAGCAGCATCGCCGCAAGGATCGCGATGATGGCGATGACCACCAGCAATTCAATCAGGGTGAAGGCGCCGGCGCCGGAGCTGTGCCCCCGCCCCCAACCGATGTCCCAACGCAGGCTCCGCCTCCCTCCACGGGAGGCGAAGCTAAGATTCAAATCCATGACGTTAACTTTCATCTTTGTGGCCTTCGCCCGGCTCATTTACTGTACTATGACTGTATAGTAACCTTGCGTGCCTGTCAATCCTTTAAGGACGTTCACCACCGATCCAGTTCCGGCGATGACCGATCCCACCGGGGTCCAACTAGGAGGCCCCGTCAACGTGCTCGCATACATGACCGTATAGTTGTGGCCGGTCTCGGTGGGGAACGCCAGATTAAGCTGGCCTGCAACCACCGAGGCAGTCACCGTGAACGCAGGCGGCGCGGGAGCCAGCATAAAGAACTCCATATTCTGGCCCGCGAGCGCCGTGGTTCTAAAGGTGGTGGCCTGGCCAGTCAGGTAAACGACGACCTTGTTGCCATTGGTGTCGAGGAGCGGAATCCAGTGCCAGGCTTGGTAGCCTGAGGCATTGGTATCCGTGAATGTGCCCAAAGGCATGAGGGTTTGATTGGTGGTGCCCAGGCCGCTGATGACTTCGGAGAACGAGTTGCTATAGCTGGCGGCAGCAGCCAGACGGCCCCAGACATACCAACTGCCAGCCGGGTAGTGGCGCGTGTAATTGAGCCAAAAGCCGGCGCCGTAATAGCAGATGTTAAACAGCCCGATGTTGGTGTCGTTCAAATTCGATTGCGCGGCCGTGAATTTGGGACGCAAAGTATCCGTCGTCAACTGGGCGCCCACACCGTCTCTCCATCGGTATTGCTCATAGGCGATGGTTTGGCCATCGTTGGGAAAGTTAACGTCAATTCCCTGTTGGGCCATGGCCCCGGCGCCGTAGGGATCCATAGAACTCGTCCAAGCTTCGGGGTAACCGAAGTAACTGTTCGTTAGCTCTGTTCCTATCGGCCCTGAAGTTGCCGTGGCCGTTACATCGGCCGAAGGCTCGGGATTATCAATTAACTGGGCGCTGACCCAGCCGGGGCCTATTTCGCTACCTTGTTGCGGCGGGAAGGAGGTGTTGTTGTTCGTGCTGAAGTCATAGTCCACCGCTTCCCATTGGAAATTATTCTCATTAAAGGTGTCGAAAGTGATCGGAATGATGGTGGCTATCCCGGCGGTGTTGGTAATGCTGATCACGGCAGCATAGAGTTGATTGGACTGGAGGGGATAATTGACGATCCAACTGCTTCCCGCCGCGGTGGTGCTGAGTTTTGATGAGACATCAACGCCGTTGACAACCAGATCAATGCCGCTGCTGAGAATATTGGAGCCATCATTGGGGGTCACGGTGAACGTGAAGTCGTTGGTCGGCTCAAACGGGCCTTTCGGATAAAGGTAGGACAGGCCGGGCGTCAGGACTGGGATCGCAGGCATCAGCATCAAAAAGCCAATGTTGGGATTGCCGTTGGGCCCCTCCGTGAGTTGAAACGTGTTGGCGCCGGGGTTGTTAATGTTGATGGACAAAAGGTTGCCATAGGTGTCCGTCATGGGCACGTACTCATAGCCATTCCAGTCATTTTCCGCGAAGCTGGTAGTGCCGAATTGACCAAGGGTGGTCAAGGCTTGAGTTGTCGGATTAACCGAGGAGAGGGTGGCATCAACGCCGCCGCCAGAGATGCCCATATAGAGCCAAACATTATAAGTGCCGTTGGTCGCCGAATCCGTGGGATAGCCGCTGGGGCCGAATGTCCTCGTATAAGTGAACCAATCACCGATGGTGTTGTAGCCAATGCCCAGCTCCGGGAAATCACCGGTCCCGAGTATGGTGTTCGTGCTGGCCACCGCGCACTTTTGCTCGCCGAACGTGTCCGCGTAGGCCTCGGTCACGTAAGGATAGTTGGGAGGCATCGTCTGGCCCAGGTCCCTGTAGAAAAGAGCGCCGCCGCCTTCGGCGCCGCCCTTATAGAAGTCCACGCCCGGCTCGGCCACCACGTTATCGTAGAGCCATATTCCTCCGTTGGCCGGAGTATCTATGAACTGGCCGCCGCTGAAGTTGAAATCGGATGCTTCAATGACCAGGGTGGGCGCGAAGGTATCGAAAGCGGCGGTCGTCGTGTCGGTCAGGCCCGTGCTATCCGTGGCGGTGACGGTCACGCTGTATTTCAGATTCTGCGACAGCGGCAACGCGATGGTGGCGGTGGACGAGTTGAGGCCGGCGACGTTGGTGCCGGAGAACGTGCCGTTGGCGTTAAAGTTCGACTTGAGGTAGGTCGAGGTGATGGTGGATCCGAGTTGTGATGTTACAACCTTGACGGAAAAGTTGGTGATGGTGTTGGCGCCGGATATGGCGGTGAAGGCGATGCTGGTGTTGGTGCAAAGCGTCAGCCCATTCAGGTTGGTCGTGTAGGTCATGGTCGGAGGCGTTGAGACCGTGAGGGGCAGTGTGCCGCTGACAAATTCAAGTTGGAAGCCATTGAAATCACATTCGCTCACCCCGCCATTGCCAAAGCCTATGGCCAGATTCCCGTTGGCGTCCGCCGTGACTCCTGAAAACTCAAGATAGTCCACTCCGCTGACGAGATTGGTGGTGACGTCGTCGTTAGTGGAAACCTGGGTGCCACCGCCGCCGCCGACGGTGAACGTGCTCGCTCTCCCAGCCGCATTACCGGCGCTATAAACGTACAGATTGTAAACCGCGTTCGGCGAAAGGCCGCCGAGATTGACGAATCCGTTCGTGCCGGTGGCGGTGCTGATAAGACTCCCCATCAAGGCTGCATACGGGGTGTTTGGGTAGCCGGCGCCGGCGTTTTCCGCCGCGAGGGAAGCCCATGAAAACGGGCTGAAACTGCTCCAATTGATGGCATTGTTATCATAGCTGCCATTGGGCGCCGCCAAACTCACAGTCACAGCCGACCTGGCGCCATCGGTATAAAACATGGATCCGCTGACCGTTGCGTACGTGGCGTTGTCAGGATAAGGCGAGTAGGTGAAGCCGCCCAGGCCATTCCAAAGGTCACCCGCTGAACCAATCACCGCCGCGCCTGACATCGCGGAAGGCGCAGGCGCATTGCCGCCGCCCCAGTCCGTGTTAATGGCATCGTCAATAAAATTAACATTTAGGATAATGGCGGGGCCGGACTGCCGGATGCCTTCCACATAGGCCGCGGGATTGGTGGCCACGCCGGTGTCAAAGCGAAAATCCTGTATCCAGCCGTCGAACCCGCGGGAGCCTTCAAAATTTCGGTTGCCAATGACAAGGGTCGGCGTGCCGCCCAAATTAACCGTCAGCCCCGAAGCGGACACCTGATTCACCAACGTGGCAGGCGACGAGGCCGAACCGGTATATTGAGATAGGGTGGCGCCATCATAAGCCCAGGCGACATAGTACCACGTATTTATCGCAAAATCACCAGGGGGATACGTCGTAGCGCTATAAACTGTCGTGAGCGTCGTGGCGGCGCCAATGGAAAAAATGAATTCGTTTTCCTGCTGGAACTTGACGCCGATGGAATTGGCGGTGCCATCGTTCCCCCCCGAGGGACTCAGCACAAAGAGCCGGGGAAGAACGTAGCCGGAGCCACTCGGCGCCTTGACAGGTTGATTGAACCACATCGAAACCACGAAGTTGGTGATGGTGTTGGCGAGCAAGGGATCGTTCAAATCAGCCGCACAATTGGCGGCGCTGGCGCTGGTAGGCGGATTGGCCGCGTTGCCCGGTTGGGTTCCCCCGTCTCCGTTTGTCAAACACAACGCCCGAACACCGTTTTCCGCGCCATTGACACCTGACCCGACGGCGCCATGAAAGTCCTCCTTCGCTCCGGCGCCATTGTACCCGGTCAGGATGACGCCGCCAAGGCCGCCGAGGCTGGTGGAACTGGCGGTCGTGTTGCTGCCCGGCGCGTCGGTAAAGGGGAAATACAACCAATTGGTCGTTTGCGCCCGCGCCTGAGTGGGCAGAACAAGAGCCAGCGCGGCCGCGGCGGCCATCTGGCACAAGGTTTTGGCGCCATTCTTCTTGGCGTGAAATAAACGGGCGAAGGAATGACAAGCGTTGAACTTTTTCATATTTACAATTTACTGGGTTGAACGTTGCAGATGACACTTAGGGCAAGCGCGGAGGCGCCTGGCTGATGGCGCACTGTCGCTTTCATGTTTGATGCCGAGCCAATCATGTTTGATTGCGTGCTGATGGTGACGATTAAACGCGAATCCCCAACCCGCGTCATCCCTCTTTAGAGGGATGCGGCCAGCCCGCCCTTGGAGGGTGTGATCCAAAATTCCGCCAGCCGGCAGCATTTGCCGGAGAAAACCCGATGGCGGCAGAAAAAATAAAAAAATCGGTCATATTTGGTTTAATTTGGTTTAATTTACTTGAACTTTTTCAGCCGCGTCACTCGATTTCGAGGACTTTTATTTTTTTTGGCATAGGTCGGATTAGGTCGGATTAGCCCGGATTGGGCCGGAGCAAGGCCGGATTGAGGTTGGAGTGAACGCGGGTTGAGGCCGAATCGCCGGCGGGCCAGCCCGCACTTGCGCGACATCCACGCCATCGTAGCGCGGATTTCCAAATCTGCCGTGTCGCCGGCTTCCCAGCCGGCGGAGCGCGCGAAATTTCGACGCCCGCGGATTGGAAATCCGCGACACAGTCCCGATTCAGAATCGGGAGAAACCTGCGCCACGAGAACCGTCGCGCGCTGAACTTTTTCAACGTTCACGCGGCCATATTACCAGAAACCGTGGAAAACCAAAAACCTACGGTAGGTTTTTAGTACGCTTTTTTTGCATAAAAATGCAATTTCGCGCGTTTTTTTGGGGATGATGGCGATCCTGCCCGCGGAAGTGGCGCGCCCTCAAGCACTTGCGGGGCTGTTCAAAACCTGCGCGCTTAGATGACAGACCTGTTTTTTGCGCCGGGGGCCTGGGCGCTGTTTTTCATCGCAACTCTTTGGGCCGCAAGCGGATCGGAGGTAAAAACGCCCTGGCCGGACGCCCTCCGTTTTCTGTCAATCATTTTTGCAAGCCGTTTTAAAAACGCGAAAAAGCGCGATTTTTCAGCCTCGCCGCGGCGGGCGGCTGTGGCGCGCTTTTAGATAAGTGAAACGCACCCTGTCTCACCCCCGCCCTTGGAAAAGGCTGGACTTTGGAATTGGGGGTTCCGACACTCGGAGTCATGTTTCACCCTATCGCCTTGACTGCCAAGGCGGCCCGCCGCCGCTGGTGTTTTCGTCTGGCGGCCATCCTGCTGGGGCCCGTGCTGGCGCTGGCGGCGCTGGAAGGGGCCTTGCGCCTGGCGGGCTTGGGCTATCCCACTTCCTTTTTCGTCAAGGCGCGTGTCGGCGGCAAGGAATTCCTGGTCAATAACGATAGTTTCGCGCGCCGCTTTTTTCCGCCCGAAATGATCCGGCGGCCCAAGCCAGGCATGATGGAGGCCGACAAAACGGCCCACGATTACCGGATTTTTGTCATGGGCGAATCGGCCGCCTTGGGGGACCCGAACCCCGCCTACGGCGCGCCGCGCTATCTCCAGGCGCTGCTGCGCGACCGTTTTCCGGCGCTCCATTTCGAGATCGTCAACGTGGCCGTCACCGCCATCAATTCCCACGCCATTGTCCCCATTGCCCGGGAGTGCGCCCGCCGCCAGGGCGACCTTTGGATTCTCTACATGGGCAACAATGAAATGATCGGCCCTTTTGGCGCGGCCAGTGTTTTTGGGGCGCAGGCGCCGCCCTGGCCTTATGTCCGTATGAGCCTGGACCTCCAACGGACCCGCGTTGGGCAATGCTTGATGGCGCTGGCCCGCCGCTGGCAAAATAAGAAGCCGGCCACCACCAGTTGGGGCGGCTTGGAGATGTTCGTCGAGAACCGCGTCCGGCCCGATGATCCCCGCAAAGAGGTCGTGTACCGGAATTTCCAGCGCAATTTGGAGGACATCTTGCGCGCCGGACTGGATTCGGGAACCAAGGTCCTTCTTAACACGGTGGCGGTCAACCTGCGGGATTGCCCCCCGCTGGCTTCAGTTGCGGATACTCATTTAAGCCAGGCGGAACGGTCTCAGTGCGGGCAACTCCATGCCAAGGCCTGCAAGCTCGAAGAGGAAGGCGAGTTTGCCCAAGCCGCGCCATGCTTCGCGCAGGCGGCAAAAATGGATCCCTGCCGCGCGGATACGCAGTATGCATGGGCCGAATGCCTCCTGCGCGTGACCAATTTCACGGAAGCCCGGCGGCACTTTGCTTTGGCGCGCGATTGCGACGCCCTGCCCGTCCGAACGGACTCGCGCATCAATAATATCATCCGCCAGACCGCGCGCCACTGGGCCGCGCCCGGACTGGTTGTGTTCGATGCCGCCGAAGTTTTGGCGGCCAACGGCGCGGCGGGCGTCTGTGGCGACGAAACATTTTACGAACACGTCCATTTCAATTACGACGGCAATTACCGTTTGGCGCGAGCCTGGGCGGAGCAAGTTGAAGGGCTTCTGCCCTCCAGCGTCCGCCAAAGCGCGGCCCCGTCCTGGCTTTCGCAGGAAACCTGCGAGCATCGGCTCGGCTTGACCGATTGGAACCGCCGCAACGACTTGTCCGAAATCTTCCGCCGCCGGCAGCAGCCGCCCTTGAACCAACAGGACAATAACGCCCGCGCATCGCAAACGTTGCGCGAGCAAATCGCGCAATTGAACCGGCGAATGGATGCCGGCGACGCCGCCGCCGCGCGCACGATTTATCTCGACGCCATCGCGCGCGCCCCCCGGGACTTGGACCTGCATGTTAATTTCGCGGATTTTCTGGAGGCCACCGGCGCGATTAAGGAAGCCATTGTCCAGTGGCAGACCGTGCAACAATGGATGCCGTCTTACTTCCTGGCGTATTTCCAGGAAGGCCGGCTGCGGGAACGCCAGGGCGATCTGGCGGCGGCGCGCGCGTGCTTTGTGCAGGCGCTGGCGTTGCACCCCGGCATGGCCGCCGCCTGGTACGAGTTGAGTAATATTGACGCCAGCCAAGGCCGGTTTGACTCCGCGTTGAAAGAGATTGATCGCGCGGCGCGACTGGAGCCTGCCCAAGGGGCCTTTGACGTGTGCGCGGGCAAGCTGCTTTCCAAAATGAATCGCCGCCAGGAGGCCCTCGCGCGTTATCGTCAAGCCGTTGAAGTCCAGCCGGATTATTTGGACGGGCACGTTTCGTTAGGGGCGGAATTGGCGTCTGAAGGAAGAACGGCGGAAGCGAAAAGTGAGTTTTTGGCCGTCCTGCGCCTGGACCCCGCCAACAAAACCGCCCGCTCCCACCTGGGCCAGATGGAGGGAAAATAAGTTTGACAATTCTCATCCCTCTTTAGAGGGATGCAGGCCTTCCACCCTTGGAATAAACTGGACATTGAACCGGAAAAGCCGACACTCGGAAATCGGCGTCAGTCATAAAAAAATGAGTTCGGGTCACAAGCTGCGGACGGCGGCGGGAATCATCCTGGCCAGCGGGTTGGTGGCATCAGGTCGAGCCGCGCCAACCGGCCAGACCAACGAGTTGCTGACCCATGCCGCCGACGTCATTTCGCTCCCTGTGGAGCGCGCCGCCCTTCAGCTTAAGGTCCTTGTCACCGGCACCGTGACCGCCACGGTTCCGACCTTGGGCGGGAGCTTTTTCGTCCAGGATGCCACGTGCGGGGTCTTCGTGGACAACCGCAATGGTCCGTTGCCTGAAGTGGGAGAGGTGGTCCGTGTATCGGGCGTCACCGAAAAAGGCGCCTACGCCCCGGTGATTACAGGACCCACTTATTCCAAAATCGGCGTCGCCCCGCTGCCGCCGGCCAGGGCGGTTTCCATTGATCGCTTTATGTCGGGCGCGGAGGACAGCCAGCGGGTGGAGGTTTCCGGCATTGTGCGGTCGGCGCAAATCAGCGAAACAGAATCAAATCTGGATTTGGGCATTGCCGCGGGAGGCTATCGGTTTCATGCGTTTCCCAAGATGCCGCTGGGGATGGACCCTCAACGCCTGGTGGGCGCCCGAGTGCGGCTGCGGGGGACCTCCGGCGCCTTTTTCAACCAGCAACAAAGACGCCTGACAGCCCTGAAACTGTTCATGACCTCGCTGCCCGAAGATTTTGCGGTGGAAGCCACCGAGCCTGTGGATCCCTTTACCCAGCCTTTGCTGGCGCTCAACAATATCGCGCAATATCGCAACGACAGAAACCCCGGCCAGCGGATTCACGTCAAAGGCCGAATTACCTTTCAAAGACCGGGGGAGGAATTATTCCTGCAAGACAATTCGGGCGGCCTGCGCGTCAAGAGCCGCCAAATTGAGGCCGTTTCCGTGGGCGACGAGGTGGAGGTGGCGGGCTTCGCGGACATTGAGAATTTTCTGCCGGTGCTGGAGGACGCCGTTTTTTGGAAGACCTCCCAACCCGGCGCGGCCCTGGCCCCCAGGGCGGTCACGCTCCAGCAAGTGCAGGATGGATTGTGCCACGCGAGCTTGATTACGCTGCAAGGCAAGTTGCTGGATCGCTTTGTCAAGCAGGACCGCCAGCCGGGCAGCGGCCGCCCGCGGGTCAGGACAGTCTTGATGTTGCAAAATGAGAACGTCACTTTCAACGCCGAGACGGAAGCCCCCGGCGCCATGCGGGACCTGGCGCCCCTGCCCTTGGGCGGCACGATTGAAGTCAGCGGGGTGTGCTTCACCGAAAGCAGCGAGGACGGCAAAGCCAGATCGTTTCAAATCCTGATGCCAACGGGCAAGGGCGTCCGCATCCTGGCGCGCCCCAGTTGGCTGACCCCGCGGCGGCTTCTGACCGGCTTGGGCGTCCTGCTGGCCGTGTCCATCGTGGCGGTGGGTTGGACGGTCATGGTGTCCAAAAAGAACGCGGCCTTGAAGGTCTCCATCCGCGAGATGGGAGAGGCCCGGCTGGCGTTGCGGCAGGCGCGCGATCAACTGGAGGAAAGAGTCAAGGAAAGGACGGCGCAACTGAAACTTCAAATCACGGCGCGCAAGGAGCTGGAGCTTCAATCCAAAGCCACCTTGGCCGAGCGAACACGGCTGGCCCAGGAACTGCACGACACCCTGGAACAATCGCTCACGGGCGTCGCCTTGCAACTGGACACCACCTCCAAGCTCTTTGAAAAGGAAGCCGACGGCGCCCGGCATCATCTCGAACTGGCGCGGAACCTGGTCGCCGAAAGCCAGATGGAGGTCCACCGCTCGGTCTGGAACTTGCGTTGCCGGGCGCTGGAGCAATTCGACCTGCCCGGCGCCGTGCTGATGAGCAGCCGGCAAATCGCCGGCGGTTCGAGTCTCCGCGTCGAAATGAAGGCCCTCGGCCGGGTCCGGCCCCTGCCCGAAACGGTGGAGGAGAATTTGCTCCGCATCGCGCAAGAAGCCTTGACCAATGTCCTCAAACATTCCGGCGCGACACTGACCGAAATTGAGTTGGATTACGGCCCCAAGAACGTGATCTTGCAGATCAAGGATAACGGAAAGGGATTTGCCCTGGACGACTGCGCCGGGCCGCGCGACGGCCACTTCGGTTTGTTGGGCATCTCCGAGCGCGCCAAGCGCCTGCGGGGCGAGATCACTTTCTCCAGCGCTCCCAACGCGGGCGCCACCGTGCGCGTCAAAATCCCCATTCCGCACGAGCCTGTTCCGATGAAGGACGCCCAACCGCAACCCGTCTGATGAAAAAAGATGGCAACATCGGCATCCTGGTGGCGGACGACCATTTTATCGTCCGCATGGGGTTGATCGGCTTGGTCAACACGGAACCCAACATGGTGATTGTGGGCGAAGCGGCCGACGGCAACCAAGCCGTGGACCTCTACGGCAAATGCAAGCCGGATTTGGTGCTGATGGACCTGCGTATGCCGATCAAGGACGGCATTGAGGCCACCATCGAAATCCGCCGCCAGGACCCCAGCGCGCGCGTGTTGATGCTGACCACCTTTGACGGGGACACCGATATTCACAAGGCGCTGCAGGCCGGAGCCCAGGGCTACGTGCTCAAAAGCGCCACCGGCCAGGAACTGATCCCCGCCATCCAAGTCGTGGCCGCCGGCCATCGGTGGATTCCTAAAGAAATCGCCAAACGGCTGGCGTCGCGAAAAGTGTTTGAAGAATTGACCTCGCGCGAGCAGCAGGTGTTGCAACTCCTGGTCAAAGGATGGGCCAATAAACAAATCGGCGACCAGCTCAACATTTCCGAGTACACCGTCAAAGACCATTTAAAGAGCGTCTTTGGAAAACTCCAAGTGGTGGACCGAACGGAAGCGGTGACCGCCGCCATTCAACGCGGCATCATCCATTTGTAGGCAGGCCGCGTAGCGCAGACTTGGAAGTCTGCGCCACGCCACATTTCAATGCGCCGTGACCGCATAGAAGCCTTCCGTGCCAGTCAAAGTCTCGGTGACGTTCGTGACCGATCCACTGCCGGTAATGGGGGAGCCTGCCGGGGTCCAACTGGAGGCAGCCAGGCTGCTCTTATACAGGATCGTGTAGGTCAACCCGCTCTCCGTGGGGAACGAGAGATTGAGATGACCGGACACGAGCGAGGGCGTCACGGTGAACGCGGGCGGCACAGGAACGAGCATGAAGAACTCCACATTGCATAACTGGGCGCTTTCGCTGGTGACTTGCAGCGTCTCGATGCCCCCCTGGCCCTGGCCCAGCGAAACGACAACCTTGTCGCCGTTGGAGTCCAGAAGCGGAATCCAGTGCCAGGCCTGGAAGCCCGACGCGTTGGGATCGGTGAACGTGCCCAGAACATTGCTGGTTTGCACCGAGGCGCCGTAGCCGCTGGTCAGGATGCTCACCTGGGCGCCGTTGGTGTAGGCGGGGGTGCCGGCCAGACGGCCCCAGATATAAAAGTTATTTGTCGGGTAATGGCGGGTGTAATTGAGCCACGAACCATTCGTGAAGTAGCAGATGTTGAAGGGGCCGATGTTGACGTCCGAGAATTCTTCTCGCGCGGCCGCGAATTTGGCGCGCAACGTGTCGGTGGACGGCTGGGTCGCCACGCCGTCGGCCCGGTAATCCATCACCTGCCCTGAGACCGTGGCCCAGCCCACGTCAATGCCCTGTTGGCCAAAAGAGTTGCCGGGCAAGTTCTCGGGGGAATTGTAGTAACTGTTGGTGGCCAAAGTCCCAAGGCTCAACGTGCCCGCCGCCGGCGTCACGTTGTTGTCGGCTGTCGGCACGGGATCATCAATGAACTGGCCGGCAACGAGGCCGTTGGGACCGTTGGTAGTGAAGTCATAGTCAACGGCTTCCCATTGGTAATTGTTGGCGTTGAACGTGTCAAAACTAACAGAGTAAGTGAAGTTGCTGCCGGCCGCATTGGTGACATTGATGACGGCCGTATAAACCGTATTCTCGTAAATCTGATAACTGGCGTTCCACGCGGCGCCCGCCTGCGTCAGGCTGAGTCCCGATGTGACATTGACGCCATTCAACAGCAGGCTGATGCCGCTGCTGGCGATGGCAGCGCCGCTGTTGGCGTTGACAGTAAAGGTAAACTCGTTCGTACCCTCAAGCAGCCCCGAGTTTGCCGGATACACGGAGGTCAAGGTCGGATACGGGATGGGAACGGGGGGCGTCAGCAGATAGAATCCGAGGTTGGGATTGCCCACCACCGTCGAGCGCAGTGTTTCGGTGTTGGTCACCGTGATGGTCGTAATGTTGCCATATTGGTCCAACAAGGGCAGATACTCAAAGTTGTTATAGCTGGTGTTCACGTAGTTGGCATTCCCGAATGAACCAAGAGGAAGGGTGGTCTGATTTCCCTGAGTCGGATCACTCGTGACCTGGGAAAGACTGGCTTGAACGCCGGAGCCTGAAGTCGCCGAGAAAAGCCAGACATTATAAGTTCCGGCCGGGGCTGAGTTCGAGGGATCGGAGCCGAATGACCTGGTATAATTCAACCACTCACCCACGCCGTTGTAGCCGACTTCCACTTCCACGTCCGTCGTGTCACCGGAGGCGGCGGCGCTGATAAACTTTTGCTCCGTGAGCGAGATGGAGTTGGCCGCCTGCATAATGACTGCGTCATTGGGGCGGTAATAGCTTTGGGCGGCCGTGCGGGTGGCCCCGTTTTCGTCCACTCCAACCGTGCCGGTTCCAACACCTTGGTAAAGCGCCAGGCCGCCGTTGGCCGGAGTGTTTTTGTAGTTGCCGCTGCTGTAATTGAAATCGGCGGCTTCCATCACCAGCACCGGCACCAGGGTGTCGAAGACGTCGGTCGGGGAGGAAACAGTGACGTTGTTCTTATCGGTGGCCTTGACCACCACGGAACTGTAAATGGTATTGGTGGCCAGCGCATAGCTTATATTGACCGTGGCCGTGCCGAGGCCGGTGACGGCCAGCCCGGGCGAGCCGATGATATTGGTCACGGTGCTGGAGGTCAAACTGCCCAGAGTTGTGGTGGTAACAACAACTTGAATGTTGGTGATGGTGGTGATGGAGGAGGAGGCCGTGCAGGTCAAGGTTGTGTTGGTGCAGAGGGTGATCTGGCTGGGCGAAAGGACGGAGAGGGTTGGGGGCACAGGCCCGGTCAGGAGAACCAAATCGGCGTCGTCCATATAAACGGAGCCGCCATCAAGCCCGTTTTGCTGGATGAAGACGGCTTGAAACTGAACGGTGGCGGAATTGACCGGCGCCACGAGAACGCCCGTCGGGACGTTGCTGATGACCGTGCCGGTATTGGCGCCGCCGATGACTTGCGTTTCGTTTGTCACCTCCAAATACACCCAGGTGTCCACGGGAAACGGGCTGGTTTCGCCGCAGGTTAAGTTGGTGACGATGTACGATTGATAGCTGGCCAGCAGGTTGCCGCTGCCGTCCAGAAAATTAACCTGGTAATAGAAGCTGTTCTTGCCCGTCATCAGGTCCTCGTGCGAAACATAGGCAAACGCGCCCGCCGTCAACGTCGAACCCCCGTAGGTGGCGATGTTCTGGCGCAAAAAGGCGGTGTTGGCCACGCCGTTGCTGGCGCCGTAAAGACGGGCCACGTTGCTGCCGCTATGGCTGGCGACAAACTCCGCCGTCGGATCGTGGGTGCAAGCGCCGTTGGTGCTGTTGAGATAGGTGCTGGTGTTGGTGGTGGCCACGCTGGCATTGGTCGTGGAAATCCATCCGGTCTTGGCTGGCGTCGTCTCGAAGCCCGAGTTGACGAGTTGATTGCCCAAGCCGTACGGCACGACATCCGGACTGGAAGCCGCGCTGGCGCCGTAGCCGTTCACCCCAATGACTTCGTAATAATAGAAAGCCACGCCCGAAACAACCGTGGCATCCGTGTAACTTGTTCCGGTAACGCCCTCGGCAATATACGAATAGGGGCCGGCCTGGTTGGTGGAGCGCAAAATGACATAACTGGTCGCGCCGGAGTCGGTCCAATTCAACACGACGTGGTTGCTGCCCTCCAAAGTGCCGGCGAATAGCGTCGGCGTTGGAGGAGGAGGAGGCACCGGGCCGCCCGTGATGGTCAAAGCAATGGTATTGCTGGATGTTTGTGAAAGGGAACCGCTGACTCCGGCCGGCAGGTTGAGAACAGGCTGGACGAGAGAGCCATTTATCGAGCCATAGGCAATGAGATTAAATGTGCTGCCCACCACGGTGCCGGCAGGCAGCCCGGCGATGTTGATGGTCAAGCTGCTGTCCGGGGAAGGCCAGTTGAGCGTGTCCACCACGGCGTTGGTCTGGTTGTCGGCCAAGGGAGTCAGTTGCCAGGTCGCGCCGTTGGTGAAGGAAAGACTGTTGACCGGCAGGCTCGCGGTGCCGATGTAGGCGCCCAACCCCATGTTCAAGGCGCCGCCCACGTTTAAGTTGCCTGTTCCCGTGATGGTGGTCTGTGTGATGTTGCCATCGCAAGTGACTGTGCCGCCGTTGGCTATATTCAAGGTGCCCGTAGCCACGCCGCTGGCGGCCTGATTGGCCAGTGAAATGCCTCCGAAGCCAACCAGAAGCGTTCCGTTGGCGCCAACTGAAATCGTGCCGTTGGCATTGCCCAGGGCCGTGGCCGACGTGGCCAGGATAATGGTCGTCGCATCCAATGTGCCGGTGTCAAACTGCACCACGCCCGTGCCCGTGTCTCCCGTCGTGGTCCCGGTACTGGGATTGGCCCCGACGGTCAGCGTCGCCGCCTTGATGTTGACCGGGCAGCCGTTGAGCGCCAGCGTGCCCAGGCAAGTGCCGGTGCCGGTCTGGTTTCGGTTGCCAACGGTAATGTTGGGCCGGTCCGTATCCGCTCCACTCACGCCGCGAAGCCTGAGTCCGCCGCCTGTGTTGGCGATGGTGAAGGTGCTCTTGTTATTGGCGAGATTCAAGTTTGCGACGTTGATGACGTTCGTGCCAGGGCCGAGGGTCAGTGTGGCGACCAAGCCGCTGGCGAGTGTGCCGCTGGGACCGGCCTGCGCGGCGGTGCTGGTGCCGAGATTCAGGTTGCTGGCGGTGATGTAATTGCTCACGGCGGCCATGACCATGCTCCCGCCGAGTCTCGTAAAGCTGCCGGAGTTGTCCTCGATGCTGATGGTCCCGATGCTGTTGCTATAAACGAAGTAATTCAAAGCGGAGAGATTCAAATACGCCGCGGCGTTGGCGCCACTGGCGCTGCCATAGTTTTGCACGGTGAAATTGGTGCCAGTCGCCATGAACGTCCCGCCGCCCGTCAAATAGGCATAAGTCGCGTAGCCACCGGCGCCCTCATTCAGTCCCCCCACCAGCACCGGGCCGGTCACGGTCAGCGTCTGGCCGGCAGAAATTTGGGTGACGTTATACACCGCGGAGTTGGCCGAGGCGAAAGCGGAATTGTAGGTCAGCCCCGTAACCGTGCCGGCGAAACCGGAATCCACGTTATTGTTGACGGTGGTTGAACTGCTGCTGGCGTCGTTGTTGCCAAAGATGACGGAGTCGGCCGCCAGGGGACCGTTGGGGCCGGTCGTGGCGGGCGTCCAACTGGCCGGCGTGCTCCAATTGCCGCTGGCGGCGTTCCAAGTGTAAGTCGCGGCCGTAACCGATTGGGTGATGGCCAGCGCGGCGGTCAGGGCCAGCACGGCGGGAATCCGGGAATCATGGATCGTTTTCATGGAATGGGTTGACAAGTCTCTCGTCTGCAAGTTGTTATTGCCATTGATCATGCCCTGACCTTACCATCACCAGAAGAATCCGGCATCCCTCTTTATAGGGGGGCGGAATAAGCTCGACTTCACCGGAGCGGTTTGTTCAATGGGGGCATGACTCGGATGCCCCAGGCACATCAAGGCCGGATCGGCTGGCTGTGCGGAACATGGCCGGGGGTGGTGGCGTGGATCGCTTTGGCCGCCGTCCAGGTGGCGTCGGCCCAACAAACCAATCAGCTTCTGCTCCATGCGTCCGACGTTCTCTCCCTTGCCACCAAACGCGCGGGCAAGCGCATCCCTGTTTTTGTCAAGGGTGTCGTCACGGCGGCGGAACCGCAATGGCATGGACAGTTTTTTGTGCAAGACTCCACCGGCGGCATTTTTGTCGAGAACCTCAGTGACCGCCAGCCCGCGCCGGGGGACCTGGTCGAGATTTCCGGCGTGAGCCACCCCGGAGCTTTTGCTCCCATCATCAGCCAGCCGAGTTGGAAAAAGTTGGGGACGGCGCCGTTGCCGCCAGCCGCCCCGGTCCCCATCGAACAAATGATGTCGGGCAGCGAGGACAGCCAGCGGGTGGAAATTTCCGGCATTGTGCGGACGGCGCAAATCACCGAGACCAAATCCAATCTGGACTTGGATATCGCCTCGGCCGGTTATCGTTTCCACGCCTTTCCCAAGCTGCTTCCAGGCATGGACGCGCCACGGCTGGTGGGCGCCCGAGTGCGGCTCAAGGGCACTGCGGCCGCTTCCCTCAACCCGGGGCTTCGACGCTTGATCGCGGTCAACCTGTTCATGCCGCTGCCCGAGGATTTTGTGGTGGAAACAACAGAGTCCATGGACCCTTTCGCCGAGCCTTTGACGTCTCTGAACAACATCGCGCATTATCGCAGAAACAACCGGCCGGGCAAACGGGTTCATGTCAAAGGCGCCATCACCTACAAAAGACCGGGCCAGGAATTGTTTTTGCAGGACAATTCCGGCGGCCTGCGCGTCCGCAGCCGCCTGGGGGAAGGCATGGCGGTGGGCGACGTCGTGGAAGCGGCCGGGTTCGTGGACATCGAGAACTTTCTGCCGGTTCTGCAGGACGCGGTTTTCCACAAGACCTCGGAACCCGCGGCGGCCCTGGCCCCCAAGCCGGTCACACTCCAGCAGGTGCAAGACGGATTGTGTCACGGGAGCTTGATTACGCTGCAAGGCAAGTTGCTGGATCGCTTTGTCAAGCAGGACCGCCAGCCGGGCGGCGGCCCTCCGCAGGTCAGGACGGTTTTGATGATGCAAAGCCAGAACCTCACTTTCAACGCCGAAACGGAAGCGCCGGAGGCCGGCAAGACCTGGGCGGCCCTTCCCGTGGGCGGCACCATGGAAGTCAGCGGCGTTTGCTCCATCGAAAGCGGCGAGGACGGCAAAGCCAGATCGTTTCAAATCCTGATGCCAACGGGCAACGGCGTCCGGGTGCTGGCGCGTCCGAGTTGGCTGACCCCGCAACGGCTCACGACCGGTTTGGGCATCCTGCTGGCCGTGTCCCTGGTGGCGGTGGGGTGGACGGTCATGGTTTCCAAAAAGAACGCGGTCCTAAAAGACTTGGTGCGTGAAAAGGAGGAGGCCCGGCTCCTGTTGCGGCAGGCGCGCGATCAACTGGAGGAACGAGTCAAGGAGAGGTCGGCCCAATTGAAGCTGCAAATTACCGCCCGCAAGGAATCCGAACTCCAATTCAAGGCCGTGCTGGGCGAACGCACCCGCCTGGCGCAGGAACTGCACGACACCCTGGAACAAACCCTCACCGGCATCAGGCTGCAATTGGACGCCGCCGCCAGATTGTTGCCGCGCGATCCCGCCACCGCGGGCGGCCGGCTGGAAATGGCCCGCAATCTGATGTGCCAAAGCCAGATTGAACTGCGCCGGTCCGTCTGGGACTTGCGCTGCCGCGCGCTGGAACAATTCGACCTGCCCGGCGCGCTCCTGCGCAACGCCCGCCAAATCACTTGCGGCACCGGCATTCAAGTTGAATTAACCACCCGGGGCCAGGTGCGGCCCTTGCCCGAAGTGGTGGAGGAAAACCTGCTGCGCATTTGCCAGGAAGCCCTCACCAACGTCATCAAACATTCCGACGCCAGCGTGGCCGCCATCGAACTGGTCTTCCAGGACGACCTTGTCGTCTTGCAAGTCAAGGATGACGGCAAGGGGTTTGTGCCGGGCGCCGGGGCCGGCCCGCCCGACGGCCATTTCGGTTTGCTGGGCATAGCCGAGCGCGCCAAGCGGTTGGGCGGACAAATCGTCCTGGCCAGCACGCCTGGTTCCGGGGCCGCCGTGCGCGTCCAGATTCCGCTCAACCATCCCCCGGAAGTCCCCGCGCCCCAACTGGCCGGCGCGTCCTCCCTCTCATGAAAAAGGATGGAAAAATCCGCATCCTCATCGCCGACGACCATTACATCGTCCGCATCGGCCTGATTGCTTTGGTCAACACCGAACCCGACATGGAAGTGGTGGCGGAAGCCGGGGATGGGGCGCAGGCGCTGGAGCTTTTTGCCAAACACAAGCCGGACCTGGCGTTGCTGGACCTGCGCATGCCCGTCAAGAGCGGCGTCGAAGCCGCCATTGAAATCCGCCGCCAATTCTCCGGCGCCTGCATCCTCATGCTGACCGCCTTCGACGGGGATGAAGACATCCACAAAGCGCTGCAGGCCGGCGCCCAAGGCTACGTGCTCAAGAGTTCCCCCGGAGAAAAACTGCTGCCCGCCCTGCGCGCGGTGGCCGCCGGACAACGCTGGATTCCCAACGAAGTGGCCAACCGGCTGGCCTCGCGCAACACCTTCGAGTCGTTGACCCCGCGCGAAGTGCAGGTGTTGAACCATCTGGCCAAGGGCCTGGCCAACAAGGAAATCGCCGACGTTTTAAACATCAGCGAACACACCGCCAAGGATTATCTCAAGAGCATCCTGGCCAAGCTGCGCGTGGCCGACCGCACCGAGGCGGTGACGGCGGCCCTGCAGCGCGGCATCATTCAACTTTAATCCCGCATCATCAGCGTGCCGCCTGCCGCTCAACCCGTAACATGTGACGGCACAACCCGTCACAACGCCGTCACCTGTCCCACCTTCTTAAGATATCAACTGCGTCATCCGGTTTTATTAGCTTGCCGTTGCGGCCGGAACTTCTAAAACTGGTGGTGTTAGTCTAACAGCCATGGCCAGCAAGAAGCATCGCGCCAAACGAAAGGCTCAAGCCCGTCAACGGCGGGGCGCCGCGCCCGCCGGACCCAGGCGCCTTTCCCGCCGCCGCAAGGCGGCTGCGCCTGGGACGCCCGCGCCCGAGCAGGAAACAACGCCGGAAATCGCGCGGGAGGAGGATTACGCCCCGCTGGCGGACAAGGATCGCGCGCCTTACGACGGCGACACGGCCATCAAACTTTACCTCCGTGAAATCGGACAGGTGAAATTACTGACCCTGGCGGAGGAGGCCGAATTGGCCGCGCGCATTAAAAAGGGCGACAAAAAGGCGCGCGAACAAATGATCAAGGCCAACCTGCGCCTGGTCGTCAAGATCGCCCACGACTATGAGAATTTTGGCCTGCCGCTGCTGGATTTGATCAACGAGGGCAACATCGGCCTGATGAAGGCGGTCGAACGGTTCGATCCTTCCAAAGGCGGCAAGCTTTCCACGTACGGTTCGTGGTGGATCAAGCAATCCATTAAGCGCGCCCTGGCCAATCAATCCAAGACCATCCGGCTGCCCGTTCACCTGGTGGACAAGATCGCCAAGATGCGCCGCACGGCCATGAAATTGCAGGAAATTTTTGGCCGCGAGCCGACCGACGAGGAGCTGGCCGAGGAAATGAACATGTCGCCCATCCGCGTGGCGCAGATGCGCACGGCCGCCATCCGCCCGGCCTCGCTGGACGCGCCCATTGGCGATGACGAGTCCAATAATTTCGCCGAAGTGGTGCAGGATGAAAGCGCGGACACCCCCTACGAGCAGTTGGAGCAAAAAACGGTGACCAAGATGCTGCGGGAGATGGTCAAGATGCTGGACCCGCGGGAAGCGACCATTTTGCAGTATCGTTTTGGCCTGGATGGCGGCAGCGAGAAGACGCTGGAGGATGTCGGCGCCAAGTTCGGCGTCACCCGCGAGCGGGTGCGCCAGATTCAGAACATCGCCCTGAACAAGCTGCGGAAAATGATCCAGAAACTTGAGGCTGTCAAAAGCTGACCCGGCGCGTTATCGTTGGCCCATGACAAGAGAGAATGCAACCGTCGAGCAAATTGCCAAAGCCATTCGCAATGTTCCTGATTTCCCCCAGCCGGGCATTCAGTTCAAGGACATCACGCCGGTCCTGGCCGATGCGGCGTTGTTCGCCAGTTCGATAGACCATTTGACGGGCCAGTTCCAGCCCGGCGCGGTGGATGCGGTGGTGGGCATTGACGCGCGCGGCTTTATTTTCGCGGCGGCCGCCGCCTACAAGCTCCAGTGCGGCTTCGTGCCGGTGCGCAAGAAGGGCAAGCTGCCCTACCGCACTTACGAGCAAAGTTACCAACTGGAATATGGCTCCAACACGGTCGCCGTTCACATTGACGCGGTCAAGCCCGGCAGCCGCGTGTTGCTGGTGGATGACCTGCTGGCCACCGGCGGGACGGCCGGCGCCGCCGCCAATCTCCTCCAGCGCCTGGGGGCGCAAATCCTGGAGGTGGCCTTCCTGCTTGAACTCAGTTTCCTCAAAGGGCGCGACAAGCTCAAAGGCTTCCCCGTCCGGTCCCTGATCGTCTATTGACGCTTTGCATGATCGGCTGGCTGCAATCCGGCGACGTCTGGCTTTTCCGGCGGATCAATCTGTCGTGGGGCAACCCTTTCTTTGACTGGTTGATGCCCTGGTTGAGCACCTCGCCTTGCTTCGCTTGCGTATTGGTCCTGGTGGCGCTGGGTCTGCTGGTCAAAGGCGGCCCGCGCGGGCGCCTCTGCGTCCTGATGCTCGCCCTGGCCTTGTGCCTGGGCAATGGGCTGGTGTGCGACTCGATCAAACACGCCGTGGGCCGCTTGCGCCCGTTTCACGACATCCCCGACGCCCAACTGCGCATCGGCATGGGCGGCAGTTTCAGCATGCCCTCCTCTCATGCCGCCAATTGGTTCAGCGCGACGATGATTCTGCTGGTCTATTATCGGCGCTCGCTTTGGTGCATGTTGCCGCTGGCGCTCTCGGTCAGCCTGTCAAGAATCTACAATGGCGTACACTATCCCAGCGACGTGCTGGCCGGGGCGCTGCTGGGCCTGGGCTACGGCGCGGCGGTGACGTGGGGCGCGGAGGCGGTGTGGCAGTGGATCGGCCCGCGCTGGTTTCCCCTGTGGCGGGAGCGAATGCCCTCGCTGTTGAACCCCGTTGCGCGGGAGTCGAAAGGGGAGGCGGCCCCCGCCGCGCAAGACGCTCAATGGATGCGTCTGGGCTATGCTCTAATCGCACTGATGTTCCTGGCGCGGCTGGCTTATCTTGGCTTGAGCGGCCTGGAACTGAGCGAGGACGAAGCCTACCAATGGCTTTGGTCCAAGCACCCGGCGCTGTCGTACTATAGCAAACCGCCCATGATCGCCTATGCGCAATGGCTGGGAACTCATCTTTGGGGCGATAATGAATTTGGCGTCCGTTTTTTTTCCCCGGTGATCGCCGCCGTCATGTCGGTGCTGGTTCTGCGGCTCATCGCGCGGGAAGCCGGCGGGCGGGTGGCGTTCATGTTGCTTTTGGTCCTGACCGTCACGCCGCTGCTGGCGCTTGGCTCGACGGTCATGACGGTGGACCCGCTTTCCGTTTTGTTTTGGACCGCCGCCATGGTGGCCGGCTGGCGGGCGGCGCAACCCGGGGGCGCCACGCGCTCCTGGCTCTGGGTGGGACTTTGGACGGGACTGGGATGTTTGAGCAAATGGACCAATTTGCTGCAACCGGTTTGTTGGGGCGTGTTCTTTCTCTTGTGGCCGCCGGCCCGGCGTCATTTGCGCCGGCCCGGACCGTACCTGGCGCTGTGCATCGCCGTCCTGTTCTGTCTGCCAGTCCTTTACTGGACGCAACAACACCAATGGATCACGGTGGAACACATTGCCACGGACGGCCAACTGAACCAGGCCTGGACCCGCACCTACGTGCGTCAATTCCTGGTGGAAGAAACGGGAGCGCTGCACCCGGTCTTTTTCGTGGCGGCGGTTTGGGCGGCGCTGGCGTTTTGGCGCCAGGGCCGGCGCGATCCGTTCCAGCTTTTTCTTTTCAGCATGGGCGGGCCGTTGTTCTTCGGCTGTTTTGCCTTGAGCTGGCACAGCCACGTGCAGCCCAACTGGATCGCTCCCTCGGTCATTCCGCTTTTTTGTCTCATGGCGGTTTATTGGTCAAAACGCTGGCCGCGCAACGCCGCCGTCCTGCGGCCTGTGCTGGCGGGAGGGCTGGCCTTGGGGCTGGTCCTGGTCGTCATGCTGCACGACTCGAATCTTGTCAACAAACTGGCGCACCGCAAACTGCCGCCCAAATATGATCTGTCGCACCGCGCGCATGGCTGGAAGGAACTGGCCCGCGTGGCCGGCCAGGCGCGCCAGGAGTTGGCGGCGGAAGGGCCGCCCGCCTTCATCATCGCCGAACATTACGGGTTCACCTCGCAGCTTTCCTTCTATCTGCCGGAGGCCAAACGCCAGGTCAACGCGGAGCCTCTGGTCTATTTCTGCGCCACCGCGCATCCGCGCAATCAATTCTATTACTGGCCGGATTATCTTCATCGCACCGGCCAAAACGCCCTGTTCGTGCGCGAAATGGACCGCCCGGCCCTGCGCCCGGATTGGTTCGCCCGCTGGTGGCGCCAGGACCCGGATATTTTCCTGCCGGACACTCCGCGGGGAGGGGCGCCCCCGCCCGACTTGGTCCGGCAATTCGATTCTTTCACGGACCTGGGGGTGCGCGACGTCGTCTTTGACGGCGCCATTGTCCGGCGCGTGCAATTAATCCAATGCCGCCATCTGCGTTGATATGACGCTTTCGCAAACCGCCCTGCCTATCAAGAATTATAACCTGGCGCTCACGCTCGCCTCCGGCCAGGCCTTCCGCTGGCGGCGCAGCGGCGGCGCCTGGGAAGGGGTCGTTGGCTCGCGCTGGGTGCGCCTGCGCCAGGAGCCGGGCTGCCTCCGCGCCGAGACTTATGGGCCGGCGGAGGATTGGCGATGGCTGCGCCACTACCTGCAAACGGAAGTGGACCTGGACCCCATCCTGGCCGCCTTCCCCGACGACTCCCCGATGCGGGAGGCGGTGGCGGCCTGCCGCGGCTTGCGCTTGTTGCGGCAGGAACCCTGGGAATGCCTGGCCTCCTTCATCTGCTCCTCCACCAAACAAATCGTGCAGATTGAGCAAATCGTCGGGCTGCTGTCCCAAAAATTCGGCCCGCCGCTCCCGCTCCCGCCTGGCATCCAATCCGCCGGGGCCTTTCCGACGGTGGAGCGGCTGGCCGCCGCTTCCGAAGCGGAATTGCGCGCCTGCAAGCTGGGCTTCCGCGCCCCTTATTTGTCCGGCACGGCCCGCAAACTGGCGGCGGGGGAGGTGGATTTGTCCCGGCTGGGCGGGCGGCCGCTGGAAGAAGCGCGGGAGGCTCTGCTCACCTTGCCTGGCGTGGGCGCCAAAATCGCCGATTGCGTGTTGCTCTTCGCTTACGGATTTCAGGAGGCCTTCCCGATGGATGTCTGGATCATCAAGGCGCTGCAACAACTTTATTTTCCAAAGCGCCGCCCGAAGCTGCCACGTTTGCGGCATTTCAGCCGGAGTCATTTCGGGCCTTACAGCGGCTACGCGCAGCAATACCTGTTTCACTACATGCGAACGCGCAAGCGGCCCGCCCCCGCATAAAAGCAACTTTTTCTCATGGCAGTGTCCTGAATTGGGAAAAACTGTCTCAAATTTGAGCATCCGTTTTTATTTGTTGCAAGTTGCTTATAATCAATTACATGCGCATCAATTGTGAGCCTAAAAAGGCATCCGACACGTTGGCCCGAAAGATGCTTAAACAAGGGAAATGTCAGTTTTAATGGGCAAAGCAACCGAAAGTATGAAAACAGGACAAAAACAACAACTAATCTTCAAACAAACCGTGGTGGCCATGATTGGCTGGGCTGCGGCGGCCAGCCTTGTGGTCAACGCAAGCGCCAATTCAACGCCCATCCCGGTCACCGTAACGGAGACGACGGACTGGGGCACGACCCCCATGGAAATCGTCACGGCCGATCTTCCTTATTCGGGGTATGACGGCGGCGTCTATGCCGGCATCAACACCCTTTCCGTAACCCAGAACGGAACCAGCACCACTTATAGTGGATTTTGCATCGACCCGTTCCATTGGAGTTTGGGCGGCGCCCAATCCGGCTACGAGGAGGTCTCCCTGGCCAACGCCCCGAAGTCCCCGGCGCCCTTGAATGCCGCGACAGCGACGGATATAGGAGATTTGTGGGCGGAGTACTACTCTCCCACGATGAGTTCCGCCAGCGCGGCTGGATTGCAGATCGCCATCTGGGAACTGGTTTCCACCAATGCCGTCGCCAATGACGGCCTCTCCCCCAGTTACGCCTTTTCACTGGCCCCCGGCCAGTCGGATTACGGGGCCAGCCAGGATATTGCTTCCCTGGCAACTTATAATGGTCCGAGCGCAAATCTCATCGGCTTGACCGGTCCCGGGCAGGATTATGTGATTGACCCGGTTCCCGACAGCGGAGGAACTTTCCTCATGCTGGCTTTGACATTAGGCGCGTTGGTTCTTGCCCGGCCCGCCATCCTCAACAGCATGGACCAACAGCGGAAGGCGCAAGCCATCCAGGTCAAATAAATTCAACGATTTAAAGCCAGGAATCTCCCACGGGCCGCCGGGCGGCCTTTTTATCCGATTGACGGGATTTGCCGGCCAGCATGTGTTCCTTGGCCCGGCGGCTCCTCTTGCGGTTCTGGCGGCGGATTTTCTCGACCCTGGCTTCCTCGGCCGCCACTTGGCCCGTCCGCAGCTTCTCAATTTTGTCGAGCAACAGCCGCCGGGCGATGAACCGATTGAGACCTTGTTGACGTGTTGACTGACACTTCACCTGCAAGCCCGTTGGACGATGGAAAAGCATCACGCACGTTGCCAATTTGTTCACATTCTGGCCCCCTTTTCCCCCGGACTTCACAAAGGATTCCTCGATATCAGACTCGCGCACGCCCAAAGCGGCCATCCGTTGGGCCAGCATCTGTTCCTTCTGCAAATTCACAGGCAATGCACTCATGGCGGCAGTTTAGCAGAGGGCCTCAACAACCTCAAGGGGCGGATAACGGCGGATAACGGACTCGCCCGCCCCTGCCCAAACGCCGTTTACAAACATCTGTCAAAAAGGGATTGAAAAGACCCGGAATATCCTCAAGAATCACCCACAAGATGAAGATACCACCCAGGCAGCCGCGCTTCAAAGTGGAAAACTTTGGCCCCATTCAACATGCGGATATTACCTTCGGTAATCTGACGGTATTCGTTGGCCCGCAAGCGACAGGCAAAAGCATCCTGCTTCAGTTGCTCAAGCTTTTGGAAGACACCCCTTACATCAAGAAAGAGTTCAGCCTCGCAGGCGTGGATTGGTCAGGTAAATTCACGGATTTTTTGGACGTGTATTTTGGGGAGGGAATGCACTCCGTTTGGTCTAATAGGACGAGCATCGAAAAGAATGGCTCTAAAATTGAGCTGCCTGACCTCGTTGAGGGGAAGCGATCAAATCGGCAGGAATCCATGTTCTTCATCCCGGCACAGCGCGTCCTGGCATTGAGAGACGGCTGGCCGTCGGCGTTCAATTATTACGATGCAAGCACTCCTTTCACGCTGCGTGAATTTAGCGAACATCTGCGGCTGCTCATGTCTGATTTCGGCGCCGAAGGAACGCTGTTTCCCGTTCCCCGCCGATTGAAGGCTGAATTCCGGGATTTGCTCCAGGCGCATATTTTTCCTGGTTTTGATTTGAAAATTGAGTCGCAACACGCCCAAAAACGTCTCGTTCTCACGAGCACACAAGAAGGCGGCGGCAGCCTGCCTGTTGCCGTATGGTCTGCCGGACAGCGCGAGTTCGTCCCATTGCTGCTTGGCCTTTATTGGCTGATGGTGCCCACAAAAGCACCCAGGAGGAAGGGGTTGGATTGGGCCGTCATTGAGGAGCTTGAAATGGGGCTCCACCCACGTGCCATCGCGATTGTCATGCTGATGGTGTTCGAGTTAATGGCACGCGGTTATCGCGTCTGCATTTCAACGCACTCGCCTCAAGTGTTGGATGCCGTATGGGCCTTGCAACGGCTCAGGGATCATGGCGCAACCCCCACCGATTTATTGGGTGTTTTCGATGTGGAACCTACTCAGGGAATGCTGGAGCTCGCCGGTAAGGTAATGAAACGACAAGTGAAGGTTTATTACTTCGACCGTAAGGGAGGGACAACGCGTGACATCTCGAAACTGGATCCCAACGCGGGAGAACAAAGTGAATCGGGATGGGGTGGGCTTGCTGAGTTTAGCGGGCGCGCAAACGATGCCGTCGCGCGTGCCGTTGCCAATTCCAACCCATAAAGAGCAATGGGTTTCAAAGAATCAGTGGAGGAGACGCCAAATTTAGGAGGCAAGTGGATGGTTGGTCTTGATGCCTTGAGGGCGCAAGACAAAGTTCGTATTGATCCTGAGAGTACATCCACAGCTCATCTGCGAGGTAGTGTGGATATTGATACAGCATGGCTTGCGCTGGATCCACAGGGTAATCGCTGGGATTTTGCCATTGGTTACAAACATCAAAATCGTTCGGACGAATTTATCTATTGGGTGGAAACCCACACCGGAGCCGACGACCAGATAGCAGTTATGTTCAGGAAACTGGATTGGCTTAAGACTTGGTTAAGCGGGGCTGGGAGAAAGCTCGCAGAATTTGACAGGTTATTCGTCTGGGTTCCAAGCGGAGCAACGTCATTTCGTCAAGGTTCTGATCAAGTCAGAAAACTGGCCGACAAAGGAATAAAATACTCAGGCTCCAAGTTTCGAATTCCGTTAAATCACAAAAAATCGAAGCCCTAACTTATCTTGCCTTCGACCTCAACAACGACCAATCGGGCTTGCCCGATGCCAATGTCTTGCGCCTGCGGCGCTGGCATGGAAAGGCTGGATTGGTTCCATCATGGTCCCGGCCAATTTTGAAAGGCTCTGTCTGTTTTCTAAATATTTGCAAGTGACTCATGGATAGCCGCTTGCAAAACATAAAAAAGTTTGAATAACCAAGACCAGCGTATGAAGAGTCCTCTTTTTTCAGTTCGCGGCTTCCCATGAACCATGCCCTATGGTAATTGGTTGATGCTGAATAAGATTGGAGCACCCTTGACAGACGATCAACAGCGGCCGTTGAACAATCCATTCGCCAGCCTGCGCACGGACGGACTGCCGCCCGGCCAGGAGCCGCCGGCTCCGGCCCGCAAGCCGGGAATGGGGCGCGTGGTGTTGCGGCGCGAGAAGGCGCATCGCGGCGGCAAAACGGTCATTGTCGTCCACGATTTCGCGCCCTCCATTCCCATGACTGTGATTGAGGAGCTGGCCCGCAAGCTGCGCCAGGCCTGCGGTTGCGGCGGCACCACCCGCCAACGCAGCATCGAATTGCAAGGCGACCAACCCGCCCGCATCCGCGCCCTGCTGGAAGAAGAAGGCTTCAAAGTGGCGGGCATTACATGAGGATCCGGTTTTTAGGACAATGATTTCTTGATTCTCTTTACTTTGGGCACTAAAATCAAATTGTGAAAACGATTGCATTAAGTGAAGCTCCGTCACGCCTGGACGAACTTTTCGAAGATGCTCAGGCTGGCTCACCCGTGCTGCTGGTGCGAGGGGGAGAGGTGGCCAAGCTGGAACGGGTGGCGCCGCCGGAATTTGGCGGGGATGCCGCCACATTGGAGAAGATGCTCGTGGATGCAGTAGAAGGGCCGCATCCCGAGTGGACGCCGCAAGACCTGGACGATATCGCCCGGCGGGTGCGTGAAAAGCGAGGCGAATGAGTCTGAAGATCAGGCGCTCCGATTGGTTGATCGGTGACTTGGAACACTACGCCGCTTGGTATCAGAGAGAAGCGCGTTGGGAATTAGCCCAGCGGTATCTAAACGCAGTGAGCACGACCTTAGCCCGGCTCGCAGACATGCCCGGACTGGGCCGCCCAACGCGATTCCCGGCCCCGGTTTTGCGGAACCTGCGGTTTTATCCGGTCGAGCGGCCATTCGAGAAACACTTGATTTTCTACCGCCACGACGAAACAACGCTTTACGTTGAGCGAAGTATCCACGGCGCCCGCGACTTGCCGCGGCGCCTGACGCAACCCCCGGCGGCGGATGGCTCTTAATTCCACCGATTGGATTTTAGAGTGGATTTTTAGAAGACAGGATAATAAAGTTTCATCATGGCAGAGAAAATGATGAGCCAGATCCCGCGGCCCGTGCGGGAACAGTATCAAAAAGGAATGACCGCGTTTGAACGCAAAAACTTCGATTACGCGATCGCCATCTTCAACCAGGTCCTGGCCCAGGAGCCGGGATTTTTTGAGTGCCGCCAGGCCTTGCGCGTGTGCCAGCATGGGAAATCCGGCGGCGGCAGCACGTTTTTCAGGAAGATTCTGAGCGGTGCCGGGTCGTCCCCGCTGCTGGCCAAAGCCCAAATTCAAAAGGACCCATTAGACACCATCAAGACGGTCGAACAGATTCTCAACAGCGATCCCAACAGCGCGGCGGCCCACAAGCTGCTGGCCGAGGCGGCGATGAGGGCGGAACTGCCCAAAACCGCGGTGCTGTCCCTGGAAATCGTCACCAAAAACGCGCCCAAGGACGAGGATGCGCTCAAGAGCCTGGCGCACGCCTATTCCGTCGCCGGCGAGGGCGATAAGGGCGAAAGGATCATAGCCGAATTGATGCGGCTGCATCCCAACGACCTCCGGCTGGCCGACGAACTGAAGGACATCTCCGCCCGCAAGACCCTGAACGAGGGGGGCTACGAGGCGTTGTCGGATGGAAGCGGTTCGTATCGCGACATCCTCAAGGACAAGGATCAAGCGGTGGCCATGGAGCAGGAAAGCCGGCAGGTCAAGAGCGAGGACGTGGCGCAACGACAGATTGCCAAGCTGGAGGCGGAACTGGCGCATCAACCCAACGACTTGAAGAAACTGCGCACGGTGGCCGAGCTTTACGCGCAACGGAAGCATTTTGATCGCGCGCTGGAAACCTACCAGCGGATCATTGCGAAGGAAGGCTCGTCCGATCCTTCGCTGCTCAAGTTGGTGGCCGAAACGACCATCAAGAAATACGAGGCGGCCTTGGAGCAATTGGACCCACGCGCGCCGGATTACGCGGAAAAATCCGCCCAATTCAAGGCCGCGCTGGATAATTATACCCTGGACGAAGCCCGGCAACGGGTCGAACGGTATCCGGGCGACTTGGCCATCCGTTTCGAGCTGGGGGAGCTTCTTTTCAAAGCGGGCAAGTTCAGCGAGGCCGGGGTGGAATTTCAAAAGGCCCAGGCCAATCCGCACAAGCGCCTCCAAGCGATGTCTCTTTTGGGCCAATGTTTCGCCGCCCGGGGCATGAACGACATGGCCGCCCGGCAATTGCAAAACGCCCTCAAGGAGAAACCCGTCTTCGATGACGAGAAGAAGGAAATTACCTACGCGCTGGCGGTCATCTTCGAGAAAATGGGCCGGCAAAACGAAGCGGACGATTTATTCAAGCAAGTCTATGAAGTGGATATGGGCTTCAAGGATGTCGCGGCCAAAGTCGAAGCGTCTTACACCCGGCCGCCGCCAGCCGGGCAGGGTTAACCCGAATCCTGGGCGATGTTCTCATCGGAATCCAATCGAAACAAACACTATCAATATGAAATACGCGCCTGCCGACACCCGCTACGATCATCCCGGCTTTTACCGCAAATGCGGCCGTTGGGGGCTGAATTTGCCCATGGTGTCACTCGGCTTGTGGCACAATTTCGGGGGCGTGGATGACCTTGAAACCGGCCGCGCCATGGTCCATCGCGCCTTCGACCTTGGCATCACCCATTTTGATCTGGCCAACAATTACGGGCCGCCGCCGGGTTCGGCCGAAGAGACTTTGGGCCGCATTTTAAAACAGGATTTGAAGGAATACCGCGACGAACTGATTATTTCCACCAAAGCCGGCTACCTGATGTGGCCCGGCCCTTACGGGGAATGGGGTTCGCGCAAGTATTTGCTGGCCAGCCTGGACCAAAGCCTGCGGCGCATGGGCCTGGAGTACGTGGATATTTTCTATTCGCACCGGCCCGATTCCAGCACGCCGCTGGAGGAAACGATGGGCGCGGTCGCGCAGGCCGTGCGCGCGGGCAAGGCGCTCTACGCCGGCATTTCCAATTACAAGGCCGACGACACCAAGCGGGCGGCGCGCCTGCTGCGCGACATGGGCGCGCCCTGCCTGATCCACCAGGCGCGCTATAGTATGTTTGACAGATGGGTCGAGGACGGGTTGCTGGAAACGCTGGGGGAGGAAGGCGCCGGCTGCATCGCCTTCAGCCCGCTGGCGCAGGGATTGCTGACCGAAAAGTACTTGCACGGCATCCCCCAAGGTTCGCGCGCCTCCAAGGCGCACGGCTTTTTGCGTCCGGCCCAAGTGACGCCGGAGAAACTGGCGCGCGTCTCGCGCCTGAGCGCGCTGGCCGCCGCGCGCGGCCAAACGCTGGCGCAACTGGCGCTGGCGTGGGTCTTGCGGAAACCGCAAATGACCTCGGTCCTGATTGGCGCCAGCAGCATCGCGCAGATCGAGGAAAACGTCAAAACGCTGGAACGTCTCTCTTTCACCGACGACGAATTGAAAGCCATCGAGGCCATCCTCGCGCCGGGGTGATTTATTTGGCCATAAGGCCCTCAATTTCCCCGGCCTCGATGGGGATGTCCGCCATCAGGTCCACCGGCCCGTCGGCTGTGACATGCACGTCGTTTTCCAAACGCACGCCAAAACCTTCCTCGGGAAGGTAAATGCCCGGCTCGACCGTCATGACCCAGCCCGCCTGGATGGGCCGGGTCGTCAGGCCGACATCGTGGACGTCCAACCCCAGCGGATGGCCGACGCCGTGCATGAAATACTTCTTCAGCGCCGGGGTGTCGGGGTCCTGCCGCTTGATCTGGCGCATGGTCAGCAAGCCCAGATCAACCAGTTCCTTCTCCGTGATATGTTCGGCTTCCTGCTGCCAATCCTTGATCTTCTTGCCGGGCCGCAGGCCGCTGATGGATTGCCGCAGAACGCGCAGGACGGCGTTATAGACCTGTTTCTGCCGCGGCGTGAAGCGCCCGCTGACGGGGATCGTGCGCGTCATGTCCGAGTTATAATTGAGACAGGAGGCGGCCACGTCCAGCAGGAGCAAGCTGCCTTTCTGGCAGACGGCGGAACTGGTGATGTAATGCATCACACAGGCATTGGGGCCGGTGGCAATGATCGGCAAATAGGCGAATCGGCAGCGGCGCCGGATGAATTCGTATGCGAATTCCGCCTCCACCTCCCACTCGCCCACGCCGGGGCGGACGAATCGGAGCACGCGCGCGAACCCCGCCGCCGTCACGTCGCAGGCCCGGCGGATGAGGTCCAGTTCCACATCCGATTTGACGGCGCGAAGCTGGTGCAGCAACGGCGCCAGCCGGCGGTAATCGTGCAGGGGGTATCGGCGCATCGTCTCCGCCACGAAGCGGGCCTCGCGGCTTTCGACTTCGATCACGGCGCGCTTGTGCTCGTTGGAATTGAGGAAGACGTGGTCGCCCTCGCACATCAGGCGGTGGAACAGGCGCGGAAACTCGGAAAGCCAATGGACATGGCGGATGCCAGTCTTGGCCTGGGCCTCCTCCTTGGTGAGTTTGTGGCCTTCCCAGCGCTCATTTTCGGGCGTCGCCTCCCGCAGAAAAAGCAACTCCCGCTGCTTCTCGTCGTCGGCCTCGGGGTAGAGCAGCAGGATGGATTGTTCCTGCGCCACGCCGGAGAGATAAAACAGGTCGGAGTTCGGGATGGCGGCGGCGGAACCGTCGGCATTGGTGGGAGGGATGTCGTTGGCATTCAGGACGGCCAGGGAATTGGGCGGCAGCAGCCGCGCCAGACGTTCGCGGTTGGCCGCGAAAAACTCCGCCGGGAGGGCCGGCTCTGACATCGTGTTGGCAATTTGCATTTGGATCAGCCTTTGAATAATATTGTTTCCATTCTGACGCGTCCATTCTACATTACGGGCCGGGAAAGACCATAAAATGCGACACACTGTATCTGTCCTGGTGGAAAACAAGTTTGGCGTGCTCACGCGCGTGGCCGGCCTCTTTAGCGGCCGCGGCTACAACATTGAGACGCTCAACGTGGCCCCAACCCATCAGCCCAACACCTCCCGCATGACCATCGTGACCGTGGGCGACGACGCCACGCTGGACCAAATCGTCAAGCAACTCAACAAACTGGTCAACGTGCTGGAGGTGGTGGACTTCCGCGACGCGGAATTCATTGACCGCGAACTGGTGCTGATCCGCGTGGCGGTCAACGCCAAAACCCGGGCGGAAATCATGCAGATGACCGATATTTTCCGGGCCAAGATCGTTGACGTGCAGCCCCAAAACCTGACCATCGAAATCACGGGCGATGAAAGCAAGATTGACAAGTTTCTCCGCCTGATGAACACCTTCGGCGTGCTCGAACTGACCCGCACCGGCAAAATCGCCCTGGGCCGCAAATAATTTGACAGTCAATTCACCCTCAACGCACTCAATTCTATGCCCGCAAAAGTTTATACCGACAAAGACGCAGACCTGAAACATCTCCAAGGCAAGACCCTGGCCGTGCTGGGCTTCGGCTCGCAAGGCCACGCCCACGCGCTTAATTTGAAGGACAGCGGCTGCCACGTCATCATTGGCCTTTACGAAGGCAGCAAATCGGCCCCGGTGGCCAAATCACACGGCTTTGAAGTCGTCAGCACGGCCGAGGCCGTCCGGCGGGGCGATGTGATTTTTGTGGCCATTCCGGACACCAAGCAAGCCGCGGTGTACCAGAAAGACATCGCGCCCAATCTGACGGCCGGCAAGACCCTGTTGTTCTCGCACGGCTTTTCCATTCATTTCAAGACCATTGTGCCACCCAAGGATGTCAACGTCATCCTGGTTGCGCCCAAGGGGCCGGGGCACATCGTCCGCCGGCAATACCTGGAAGGCAAAGGAGTGCCGTCGCTCATCGGCGTTTATCAAGACCCGGGCAAAAACTCCAAGCAGATCGCGCTGGCCTGGGCCAAGGGCATCGGCGCCACGCGCGCGGGGGTCATCCAGACCAGCTTCAAGGAAGAGACCGAAACGGACCTTTTCGGCGAACAGACCGTGCTGTGCGGCGGGGCCTCGGCCCTGATCATGGCCGGTTTTGAAACGCTGGTCGAAGCCGGTTACCAGCCGGAAATGGCCTATTTTGAATGCCTGCACGAGTTGAAGTTGATCGTGGATTTGATGAACGAAGCCGGCATCAGCGGCATGCGGTTCTCCATCTCCGAAACGGCCAAGTGGGGCGACGTGAGCGTCGGCCCCAAGATCATTGACGCCGGGGTCAAGAAGCGAATGAAGGCGGCCTTGAAGGACATTCAATCCGGCAAATTCGCCCGGGGCTGGATCAAGGAATACAACAGCGGCCACAAGAAGTACAACGCCCTTCTCAAAGCCGGCGAAAAGCACCCGGTCGAACGCGTCGGCCAGCGCCTGCGCTCCCTCATGCCGTGGATGAAGAAGCGCTCCGTCAAGGGCGTGCAAGCGGCCTATTGAGTCCCGGCTTTTTTGTTGAAGCGGATGCGGCCCTCGCGGAAGTGAGCGCCGCTTGCTCAGGCTCTTAATTATCCGAAACGACGGTGAGGGTGAGGTTGTCCTCGTAAGCACCCGCCGGCGCGTTGCCGATCTGGCCGATGATGACCAATAACTCATGACGGTCGCCGTTGAGGTCGGTCAGCCGCCTGCCGCGCGAGAGAACCGTTTGCCCGCTGCGCCCAAGAGTGACGGCGGCGCCGTTGATTTGGAGAGTGTAAGAAATGGCCGCCGGATTAAGCGGGTCGGCGCTTTTGAGGACCCCGCCGTTTCCCGATTCCATCGTGACATGGTAACCGGCGTTGCTGCGCAGTTGCAGATCAAGCCCCTTGGCTTGGCCCTTTTTCAACTCCCCGAAATCCAGGCGGTGGTCCTTGGCCTTGCCGTCGAAGGGCGAGCCGGGTTCCCCCAGCGACATTTCGGCCACGGGATCAACCCGAATGGTGAAAACCACTGTCGTGGCGTCCATCTCGACGAAGGTATTCCGCGTCCCCTGATAAAGCGTGATTTTGATGGGACACCTGTAGATTCCCGGCGGCCTCACCTGTCCGGGCGGCACCCGAACCACACAGGTTAGTTCCTTGACCACTTCGCCGGCAACGAACGCACCGCTAAGAACCTCGCTGGCCGTGGCGGCGGGCAGGTCGCGGAGGGCGGTCCAGCGCGTCACCGAATCGTAGATTTCAAATCCGAGACTTTCGCCGCCTTGAGCGGCCCGCCGATGAGAATCCGCCGCGCCGACTCCGCCAAACGCCACAAAAAACGGCACGGGCGCCCCGGTCAGACGAACCTTGAAATAGACCGTCTGCGCATAATCTCCCGCGTCAAATACGTCATAGGCGACCCGCCTTCCGCCGTGCCACTCAATATTGTCAACCTCCAGCCGGAGTTGGGATTCAGCGGCGATGACGCGCAACGGCCACAAGCACAAAAGTGAAAGGACCGCGCCCCGTCCGATGATTTTTTGCCGGTTCATGGCTCAATTGATTTGTTGATAGTATTGTTCGTGCCGCTCTCCGACGGAGCCTCCGCCGGCAGCGCCAGGCTGCCAATGTCATACAAACCCGCTTTACCTTTCGGAATCACAAAGCGCACTTTGGGTTGTGCGTCACCCAACAGCCGCAGTTCAAATGTGCCGGGCTTGAGGCCCTCGGCCATGAATTTGCCTTTCCGATTGGTGAACACCTCAATGGGCGGCATTCCCGGTTCGTCCAGAAAAACGATTTGCCCGGATTGAAGGGAAACCGGCGCGCCTTTCGCAGTCTCCAGCACGCCGCGCAACAACACCGTCGCTCCGGTGCCGACGCGAATGACGGTGCCGCTCTTGTACGTGGGCCAGACCGTGCGATCGCTCGGCCCCAGTTCGTAGCCCAGCGGCAAATCCGGCGCGTCAATGGTCATCTTGCGCACCCGATACGAGGAGAGGTCGGGCACGACTGCCGGCCCAAGCCAGTCCGTGCGCGCCGCGTAGGTGTCACGCACCCGATCCACGCCAATATCCTGGCCAGCCAACTCCGGATGCGGAACGACGATGGCAAAGCTGTCCTGCACCGGCCGTGAAAGTCCGAAATCGCCATCCGCAAAGACCAAGGCTGTGCCCAGCCGGAAACTGGTGCGGTTGTCCACGTTGGCCGTGGGGGAGCTGGGAGTGGTGACGTCCTGGGACAAGCTCATCTCGGAACGGTAATCGTTGTACCGCAAACCGCCGAGCACGTCGCTCACACCGCGCTGGCTCTGCGCGCCCAGGCTGCCATCCAATCCGCCAACGGGGTTCAACGCGGAGTATTGCCACTCGCCCCGCGTGGTTCCCGTGGAAGTGTCCTGGGTGAAGCGAGCGGTCTGCCGCTTTGTGGGGAACGAAATGACCAGGCTCAGGAAGGCGCTGTAGGCCGGCCGGCCGGCACAGAGTTGGCGCCGATCCAAAGTCAAATCCAAAGAAACGTCCCGGCCGAATCGCTTCCCGAAAGTGAAATTCACCCCGCTGGTATCCGGCTGGGCGTAGCGGGAAATCTGGTAGTTGCCGCCCACTCCGGCGTACATCCGCCAGGGCAACGCGTGGCTGAAGCTGGCGGAAAAATCCCCGGACACCGAATTGCTCGGGTCCAGGTTCCCGAGCGGGGCAAAGCGCGCTCCGCTGTATTGCGCTGAGAGGGAAAAGACGCTGCCCCCGATATGGAGCGGGTTGGCGTAGCGATAGGCCAGCCGCATGGAGTAATCCCCGCCGGCGCCCTCCACGTGGCTCAAGGCTGCGTCCGGTTGAAACGTGCCAATGTCCGTGGCCCAAACCGCATTGGCCCCGAACATTTGCTGGTCGTTGTTCCCTTGCAGGTTCAGCCCGGCCGTCAACTGGTCCGTCAAACCGACGCGATGGAAAGCGGAGAAGCCGGGAAAGCGCGCTTCATATTCCGGTCCGCCTTCCCCCGAAAGCGAGGGCAGGCCGGCGCTATAGGCGAACTCCTGCAAGCCCTCCGCCAATAACGAGTTGTCGAACAAGTACGAGAGATGGAGGGTTTCGATTCGGCCCACTTCGTCGGTGATGCGCAGGTTCACCTCGTTGGCGCCGTTGACGAATCGAAAATCATGCAGGTTTTGCGGGCCGGCTGGCAATTGCAACGTCTGCACCGGCTGGCCGTTCAGGAGCACCTCCACCTTGGACGGACTTTTCAAAAAGAAGGAAGTCTGGCCCAGCGGTTGAGTGATGCGATAGGGTTGGAGGGAAAAATTGCGCGCCACCGTCAGGCCCAGCAGCGGCTCAAAGCTCTGGAAGCCGCTGACCGGATAGGACAGGTCGCCCAGGGAATAGCGGATCATTCTGGGCGGGTCGTCATACACCAGGCGCACATCATCGCGGGTCAACGGCGTGGCGGCGTTCTGCGTGTAGGAAGCGCTGCCCTCCACCACCAAATTGTGCAGGTTGACCGCGCCCTCCACATTCACATTAAGAGGCTGCAGCCCTCCGTTCTGCCTGCTGGCGCTCTGTTCGACGTAATCGAAGCCGCTGCGCAAGTTCAGATACGCGCTGAAGTCGCTTGGCCTGAGCGCCGATTTCGCTTCCGGGGGAAGCCCGTTGCCGAAGAAACGAATGTCCGAGGGCCGGCGCAGTTCCGCGGGCACCGCCACGCGCAGTTCGAGCTTCCCTTCGTCAAACACGGCGTCCAACCCAAGTTCCTTGAGACTTTGCATGCGCAGGCCGCCTTGCGCGGCGGCGGCGGCCTGGAGTTGTTTCCACAAGTCGGGGCGCAAGATCGCCTCCAGTCCCTGCAACAGCGGCGCGGCCTCGAACTTCATATCTTGCGGGTTGGTCATGATGGTGACTTCGATGGAGACCGGGGTTTGTTTTTCCACCAGCAATGGGAGGGTGATGGAAATAATCCGGCGCGCCGGCGGATTGCCAGAGCCATTTTCGACCTGCGCTCCCGCGCTCATGACTCCTGACATGATGCAGAGCAACGGAGCCAGCCAACAACGCTGCCACAATGGGGATCCAGGCCGCCGGCGGGTCCATCGCAAGAAGTTGGGAAAAGCAAAACCATCATAGAAGCATCCCTGTATCGGTTCATCGCGTTGACAGAGATGGAAGATCGAGGGCGGTAAACGTAAGGCATTCGTACGGAGCCCGGTTGGTGGTCAAGGATGCCTGGTGAAATTGCAAGTTACGCGCAAGGGGCCGTCCGGCAATCCCTCCGGCCATGCCAGCCTAATGCGCCGTTTCTGCCCGGCCAGGATGTTCTGCCCGGCGATATTGGCCAACGCTTCGGGTCCCAACTCAACGGTCTTGTCACCGGCCTCGACTTTGAGATGCAAATCGCTCAGGAGGCTGTGCGCCGTGCCCTGGTTGAGGAAAATCAACTCGATCTGCGGTTTGCCGGCCGCATCGGCGTGGCGTGCCGCCGATTCGAGGATGACGTCCGCTTTGGCCCCTTTGGGCACAATATAGACGGAGCCAAGATAGCGGAGCAGCACGTTGATTCTGGAATGACCCGGTTTCTCTTTCTCCATCTTCACCGGGAGTTGTTCGGCCAAAATCCGGTAAGCCAGTTCCTTTTCCGGCTTGCGCGCGCCCAGCCATTTCACACGCACCGTTTGGACCTGGTTCGGTTTGAGCACAACCTGCGGCGGATAAACGAGAAAATCGTCCTCGGCGGGCGTGTTGGTTTCCTTGCCATCCAAATCCATCTGCCGGATGAGCATGGAAACCTCCACCGCCACGGTATTGCTGGAATTGTTTTCCAGATGAAAAGACTGCTCCGCGCCACTTCCCCCTGGCGCAAAGTCCATCCTGATGGGCGTCAGCGTGAAGGCCCGGGCGGCGGGGCTGGCGAACAGCAGCAACGAAGCAGTCAGCAGCAGGCTGAACCGGCTGCTGACCCCATAGATTTTTGCTGGAACGGACTTGGATGAACGAGTCACGGCCAGCAGTTGTTTTAGAGCGCCGCGATGGTCAAGGTAACCGTGTCGGTGTAGGTGCCAGCGTGCGCGGAGGTCGCGGCGGAGGTGGTAATGTTCAGATCCTTGGTATCGCCATTCGGGGTGTTGACGGTGGTGGTGCGGGTAAACACTTGAGTGCCCAATGTCGCATCCAGGGCGACGGTCACGCCGCCGTAGGTCATGCTGTAAGGGATGGGGGTGGTGGCAAGGTCGCCTGTCAGCCTCAAAGTCGTGATGCTATGGTCCGTGGTCTGTGCCGCCGAACTGGCTGAAGTCAAGGTGACCGTGTAACCGGCCGTGACGTTGTTAATTTCGGTCGCGGTGGCCACCGTAAAAGCGGTCAACCCGGCCGTGCCGAGGGTCGTGCCCAGGGCAGCCGTGGATCCAATCGTAACCGTTGTTATGGCCGCCACACTGCCGCTGAGAATCACGTCTGTCCCCGCCCAGGCGGACGCCGCGTTAAGGATTAGACCGGCGATGATGACAGCGGCTTGACCGTTCCGCATTCCTAATTTTGAATTTTTCATTTCTTCTATAACTTTCATTTGAGTTTTCTGTTAACCAGCGCGTCTTTTCAATTCACAGTTGGCACCGTAATTGGCAAGCGCCTTTGGTTCAATGGGGTGTATCGCCCAGTCCCTCAAATCATGCAGCGTGAATTCGAGCCGCGTATTCCCGCTTCATCTGGTTTTTTTCATGCGCCTTTTGCGCCTTTTCGCGGCTATTCCGTCCGTGGCCTTTGACCGGCAAACCTTGCCAATCTGGCTCCCCAGATGGGACTGAATTTATTTTTTTAGGCGTTAGTAGGCGTTAGTAGGCGTTAGCGAAGCTTGGAGCCTTCTCCGGAACCATGCCGTTGAAAGCGGGACCGCGACCGTCCCGGTCGCTTCCAGTCGGCGTCCCGCCGACTGGCCCCGGCAGCGACACGATTGACTTTTTGAGAAGCATTTCCGAAGTCGAATGCCTTCGGCGGCACGCCGACGGCGGCGGCCGCGGACTCCCGCGCTCCCCAACGCTTCTGCCATATTTCAAAGAACAGGCGCATCCGTGTCGCCCCGTCCTGTCCGCCATCCTGCCTGCCGTCGTTGTGGCGAAGGCGGACTTGTCGCGCCGTAGCGCAGCGAAGGCGGACTTGTCGCGCCGTAGCGCAGCGAAGGCGGACGCGCCTTGCACAGGCCAACACTACCACTATTAGATGGGATTGCAAGTACATATATTCAACAAAATGCGCTTTGTTGCGTCGGCGCGATCTTCCCCCCAAACCAGGGAAATGGCATCGAGGGGGGATATACATACCCATCCCCGAAAAAGCCGTTACATCCGTTACAATGTTGATACTCAAGCACTTAAACCGTAACATTTGCCGTTACAAACCGTCGCACAAAGCCGTAACAATTAAGCAAGAGGGGCCTGGAAAAATGACAAAAGGAAATTGAAGGGCGGCGTGGATTGGATCAATGCTGGGGCTGGACCAGCTTGCTCATACCGCGACCGGAATAGTGGGCTTGCCACGAAAAATCGGACACAGAATTTGTGTAATTCATTAGTTAATTGTTTTGCGTTTCGAAGTCAAGCGGCGAACGATAGTCAAGCGAACTGTGCAGGCGTTGGCGGTTGTAAAACACTTCAATGAAATCGAAGATGGCCTGTCGTGCTTCGTCTCGGGTTTTGAAGTGGCGGCGGTAGATCAGTTCTTGTTTGAGGGTGCTCCAGAAAGATTCCATGGCGGCATTGTCGTAGCAGTTGCCTTTGCGGCTCATGGAAGCGACGGCCTGCGCGTTCTCCAGCGCCTGGCGGTAGTCGTGACTGGCATATTGGACGCCGCGGTCGGAATGAAAGACCAGGCCGGCGGAGGGCTGACGTTGAATCAGAGCCATGCCCCAAGCGGCCAGAATCAGTTCGGTGTTGATGTGGACGCTCATGGCCCAGCCGGTGAGCCGACGGCTGTAAAGGTCCAGAATGCCGGCCAGATAGAGCCAGCCTTCGTCGGTGGGCACATAGGTGATGTCGCCGAGCCAGACCCGGTTGGGAGCGCTGGGAGCGGGCAGATCGGGCAGGCGATTGGGGGCGATGGGCTGGTCGTGATGGCTGTCGGTGGTGCAGACCCGGAAGCGGCCTTTGGCGCGTCCACAGAGGCCTTGCAGGCGCATTAAACGGGCAATGCGGTGGCGACCATAAGCATGGCCGGCCTGGCTCAACGCTTTCTGCACGCGGGGGCTGCCGTAGGTCTGGCGGCTCTCCTGATGAACCTGGGCAATCTGTTGGGCCAGGCGCTCATTTTCCAGGGCGCGCGGGCTGGGTTGGGTTTGGCGGTTGGACCAGTCGTAATAGCCGCTGGAGGAAACTTCCAAGGCTTCGCAGAGCGAGCGAATGGGGTGCTCGGTTTTCATCGCGTCAATCCGTTGAAAGCGTTGGATGGGGGTTCGGAGAGGATGCCCAAAGTTTTTTTTAAAATATCCCGCTGTTGGCGTAGATAGTCGTTCTCGCGCCGCAGACCGGTGTTCTCGACTTCCAATTGTTCGGCGCTGCGCTTCGCGCCGCCGCCCCCTTCCCCCCCTGGGGGCGGCGGCGCGAAGCGCTTCCTCCAGGCACTGAGCCTTTGGGAATGAATCCCCAGCTCTGCGGCCACTTCCGTGGCCGCTTTATCGCTGTTGAGCCAGAGCTCAACAGCGTGTTGTTTGAAGGTCTTGTCGAACTTCTTCTTGGTCTTCTTGGATTGGATCACAGGTGTATTCATAATTGCTTTATCTCTTTATGTCTCTCTTTACCTGTGTCCGTTTTTTCGCGCAGGCCCATAGAGTGAATCGCAATCTCCTCGCGCGGAATCGGCTCGTTGTGGGCCGCGAGACTCTCGAGGTAAACTTCCATGGCTTCCCGGATATTCCGCAAGGCTTCAGCCTCTGTTTCCCCCTCGCTGTGGCACCCTCTCAGGGCGGGGCAGAACGCATGAAACCCGCCGACTGACTCTTTCTCCAAAATCACGGTGTAGTTCACTTCTTCCGGTTTGATGGAAATGCGTTCCGACATGCCCCTAGACTACCACAACCGCCCACGAATCCAAGAGGAAATGCGGCGGCCGTTGGCCAGCCAGCAAACGCACCCTCCGCGTCCACGCGGGCCGGAATTTTACAGCGCTGAGCCGCCTGGGCCGCAAACGGGGAAGGAAGCTTGCCACATTGAAACAACGCCTTTGACAAACAGAAAGGACCGCATGAAATCGCAAAACTGTCATTTTTCTAGGACTGACCCTTCTGTGAGACCCTTCTGCTGAAGACTTCTGCTGATGACCCTTCTGCTGATTCTTATCTTTGTGTTCTTTGTGTTCCTTTGCGGCTATTAACAATCGCTGAATTAAGGTTTAATGATGATAAGCCAGCCACAGGGCAATTCCCGCCGCCGCCAATCCCGCCAGCGCCGCCAGCGTGATCTTGACCCAGCTCTTGGGATACTTGCCGGCAATGGCGCCGGTGTAACCGTTGATGACTACCTGGAAATGCTTCGCCCCATAATTGTAGGTCAGCAGCCAGATGGGCGTCAGGATGTGCTTGAAGGTCTGCCCGGAATAATCGCCCCGCACTTGCAGGTTCCGATGCGTGTCGCCGGGCACTTGCGCGGCGCACAGCCGCTCCATTTCCTGGTCCATCTCCTCGCGGGCTTCCTGGGCCGCCGCCACCAGGTCAATTTGATACCGTTCCACCACCCAGCCGGACAGGTAGCCGGCATTGTAAGGCACCAAATCGGTGGTGGTCGGAAACGGCTCGATCTTGCGCAGCGTCGCCTCTTGCACGCCGCGCGAGGCCGGCACCAGTTCATCGTCGAAAAAATGATCCACCGACCCGCTGCTGAATTCCCATCGGATTTTCTGCACCTGCCGAGTTTGCGTCTGGCCTTTGTCGTCCCGGTAAGTCTCTGTCACGTAATAGTAATAGCCGCTCTCGGCCGTCCAATTGGCGTGGACTTGGGCGTCAAAAGTCCAGTAGGGGATGTAGAGGCCCTTGACGGTATCGGTCAGGGCGGCGCGTTTGAGTTTGTTGGGGGCGAACCAGCGGCTGCCGTACCAGGCGCGGATCAAATCGCGCACCTGGCTCTCGCTTAATTTCATGGGCAGCAGGCTTTCAGGCCGGAAGGCGGCCTTGATTTCCTCGTAAGGCACCAGGGCCGTCGAGCCGCAAAAGTCGCATCGCTGCCCGACGTGGGCGGGATCAAAGACGGAGATGGCCTGGCAGCTTTGGCATTTGACCGAGATTCTTTCCACCTGCCAGCCGCGCTGGTCATCCGGGATGCCGCGCAACGCGGCCACCAAATCATGCTCGACAATGACCTCGGCGCCGGTGGGGGAAAGTTCGGCTTGGGCGGGGGAAACGGTGCCGCAGAACGGGCAGATGAGCGCCTTTTTGGCCGGATTCCATTGCGACTCGCCCCCGCAGGACGGGCAGGAGAATTTCTTTTGTGCTGTGGCGTCAGGCATAAACAGGGGAATGAAAAGAAAGCATCGGCAGAGGAATGTTCGGCAGAGGAATAAAAAAAGGAAACATGGCAGGAAGCAAGCTCGTCACGTGCAGGGAAAGACTCTCTGTGAAATCATTCCCTTGCCGATCATTCCCCTGCCGATTTTTTGATGGTGGTAAATTCAATTTTGGCATGATTAAGGTTAATCCATTGAATTGCCTTGAGGTCGGTTAAAGCCAGCAGGCGGCGCAGTTGCGACTCGAAGTAGCTCTGATTATCAGCAAACGCCGTCAGGCGAAATGCGACGCCCGGAGCGTGAATGATCATTCGCTGCTCGCCGAGGTCCAGTCTGAGGCGATGGAGGCTGACGCGCCGTTCGACGTTGCTGGCCCCGCCGAGGAAATGAACAAGCGCTTCCTGATACAACCCGACTTCGAGAAAAGCGCCCCAGTCTTGCAGCAAATCCAGCATCGTTCGGCGCAAGGTCTCACAAGCGGGCGTCAACTCTGTCCAAAGTTCAGTGACTTCGGTAAAATGACGACGATCTGCCTGCGTCAGGCCGGTGGCAATAATTTTTCCCTGAACTTTCGCTGGACGGAAGTTGAGCAGTTTGCCGCGCTGGATTCCCAGCAGGAACATGTAGGTGAGCAGTTGCGCGTCGTGCTCAACAGACAGCGTTGTTTCTGCCTTGAGTTCGTAAAGCGCGTCGCCGGGGACCAAATCGAGCCGATAGGTTTTTGAGAAGTCGCCATGCGTGACCGTGACGGGAACCTGGGTTTGCACGGATCGGAAACCATCCGCCAGCAGGCGCGCTTTCAAGTCAGCCTCATAGGCGCACTCGTCGCAAAGCCGGCCCAATTCGTTCTGGCTCGCGTAGGCGTGGCCCATCACGCGGTAGTCAAGTTTTTCAAATTCATCCGCGCTGAGAGCGGGCACGTTTATGGGGCAGTGGATGGGCATGTTGAATCAAGGAACGCCGAAGACCGGCAGAGGAATGTTCGGCAAGGGAATAAAGTCAATGCGTAATTGTGTTTTCCCATTCCTTTGCCGATCATTCCTCTGCCGCTTCCGCCTTGCCGCACCCTCGCAGGACGGGCAGAAGAATTTCTTTTGTGCCGTGGCGTCAGGCATGAGTGCGTCAAGCCTTCAAAAACTCATCCAGCGCCGCCTGGGTCACGCGCCAGGTGGCGCCGATTTTTTTGCCTTTGAGATCGCCTTTTTCCAGCGTGGCCAGCACGTCGGCCTCGCTCACGCCGAGAATCCTCGCCACCTCGCCGGGGCCGAGCAGGGTTGGGGCCGCGCCCGCGCCGCCAATGACCGGCGGGGCCGCCGCTGGCGGGACCGCGGGCGGAGTGGCTTGGGCGGTGTTCATGGCCGCCATCATTTGCTGTCCCATCGCCAAACCGGCCCCCAGGCCCGCCGCCGTGCCCGCCATGCTGCCGGCCTCGCCGCCGCCCTTGGTCATGGACTCCGCCATCTGGAATTTCACGTAGTCGTTGAGATTGCCCACCGCCGCCATGCTGCTGCGCTTGTCAATGGCCGCCTCCACTTCCGCCGGCAGCGAGACGTTCTCCACCACGAAGCTGGAAATCTCAATGCCGTATTTGCTGATGACTTGCGGGTTGATCAGCGGCAACAGCGCCGCGCCCAATTCCTGGTAACGCGAAGCCACGTCCAGCACCGGCAGCTTGGCCGACGCCAGCGCGTCGCTGAACACGCTCACGATGCGCGCACGCATCGTGTCGGCAAACTCCTCCAGCCGGAAATGGTCGTCCGTGCCGGCGACTTCCTTGAGGAACAGTTTCACGTCGGTCACGTGGAAATCGTAGATGCCGTAGGCGCGGGTGCGGACGATGCCAAAATCGGCGTCGCGCATCATGATGGGATTGGCCGTGCCCCATTTGTTGCCGGTGAACAGGCGGGTGTTGACGAAATAGACATCGGCCTTGAAGGGCGAGTGCAGGCCGTATTTCCATCCTTTGAGCGTGGAGAGGATGGGGATGTTGTCCGTCGTCAGCGAGTGTTTGCCCGGCCCGAAGGTGTCGCCGAACTGGCCCAGGTAAATGAACTGCGCCACCTGCGATTCCCGCACGATGAGTTGCGCGCCGTTCTTGATTTCCTTGTCCATATCCGGGTAGCGGAAGGAAATGGTGTCGCGCGAATCGTCCTGCCACTCGATGATTTCGAGGAACTGAGTTTTGAGATAGTTAATAAGGCCCATAAATTGTCTTTCTTTTGAGCCGCATCATCGTGTGAAAACCGGTTCTTGGGAAGTATAATTTCCGGCCGATTATGTAATTGCCGCCCATGCGCCCGTGATCCGGCGGATCGGCCGCGCTCAGTCCACAATCGCCAGCGCCATTGGCTCCGCCGACCCAGGTTCAGTGAGGGCGCCAATCCGCTTGTCCAACGTGGCCAGCACACCACCACGGCGAATCGCCAGACCGAGCAGGTAGGAGTCCGTCACCTGCTGATGCCCGATCAACCGCACGCCGGCAAAAGCGGATGCTTCGCTCAAAGTCAGTTCGTCCGGCCAGAATGTGTGATCCTTGGCAGCAGTGTTCGCGGAGAGAATTTGAATCGCTTCGCGCGGCTGAACGGCGTCGCGGGAAAACGCGGGATTGGACACGATACGGACGAAACCAGCCTGGGTCATCGGGCACGTGGCCCAGCCTTTGCCGCGCTGGCGAGTGAACCACTTTACGGCCAAGTCGTGCTGCTCGTGGCTTGGCCAAAATAGAGCAATCAGCATGTTGGTGTCCAGCAGGTAGCCCTTCATACGCCCTCGGCTTCGATTCTGCGGACCTCTTCGGTCGTCACGGTCGGTGAATCGTCGGGCAATTTGAAAATCACGATCCCTCCCTTGTTTTGGGCGGGAGTGGGGCAACTGAGACCTCGCCGCAAGAGGTCTGACACGGTCTTGCTGAGCGAAACACCCCGGAGTTTCGCCTGGCGGGCGGCCAGTTCGAGAATGTCATCATCCAAATTCAGCGTCGTTCTCATGGCCAAACGATGCCTCATTTTCTATTTGATGTCAATAGAGGTCATTTGCATCACCTTCGGACACTTGCCATCGTCTGGAGCCACGACAAAGGAACTCCCTACGTGCCTTCGCCGTTGTTGGTCGGTCAATTTCTTTACGTCATGCAGAATAACGACGCCATCGTCTCGTGCTTCAACGCCAAAACCGGGGAGCCGTATTTGGACCGTCAGCGGCTGGAAGCGATTCACGACGTGTATGCCTCGCCCGTCTCGGCCGGGGACCGCGTGTATATCCTGAGCCGCGAGGGAACGTGCGTCGTGTTGAAGTTGGGGCCGAAGGCGGAAGTCCTGGCTGTCAACAAACTGGACGACGACACCCATCACACCGACGCTTCGATGGCGCTGGCGGGCAAGGAGGCCTTCATCCGCACCCCGTACAACCTTTACTGCATCGCGCTCCATTGATTTTCTCCTTTTTTTTGACTGTTAGCACATCCCAGCGTAAAATTAGGGCATGACAGAAGTTTTGATCAATTTGCCGGAAAAGGCGTCACTGGCGCTGAAAGTGCCAACCGAGGCCTTGGGCAAGGAACTGCTGCTCATGGCCGCTGTCAAACTTTACGAACTCGGCCGGCTCTCTTCGGGCGCCGCAGCGGAGTTGGCTGGCCTGCCGAAGCCCCTGTTTCTGTCCAAGCTCGCGGATTATGGGGTCTGCACGTTTGACCTGAGCAAAGAAGAACTGCAAAGGGAGATGACGCTTGCCTGACGTCATCGTCAACACTTCACCGCTCCAATATCTGCATCAGATCGGGGAGCTTGATCTTTTTCCAAAACTGTTCGAGCGAATCATTGTTCCCAAAGCTGTGGCGGCGGAGCTTGCCGCGGGCCGGCGACTCGGTGTTTCGCTGCCCGAACCGGAAGTTCTTGAGTGGATTGACCTCCGTATTCCGGCTAGCGCCGCCGGTGGGTTGCTCTCTTGGGATCTTGGAGCGGGTGAATCAGCGGTGCTGTCGCTTGCATTGGAGCACCCGGGTTCATGGGTTGTGCTGGACGACAAACTGGCGCGGCAGGCCGCGGTTCACTTGAAGCTTCCGTTGCTCGGCACGGCGGGAATCCTGCTGCGCGCCAAACGTGCGGGACATCTTAGTGCGATCCTTCCCGTATTGAACCAATTAGCCGCTTTGGGGTTCCGGCTGACCCCAGGGACAATGCGAAACATTCTCGATCTCGCTCACGAATGAACAAAAAACCTTGCCTCCTTCGCGCGGGGGTGTCTAATTTTTTCAATGACGGAGCAAATACTTATTCTGGATTTCGGGGCGCAATATACGCAGGTCATCGCCCGGCGCGTGCGCGAATGCAAGGTGTTCTCCACCATCGTGCGGTTCGATATGCCGGCGGTGGACATCGCCGCGCTCGAACCCAGGGGCCTCATTCTCTCCGGCGGGCCCTCCAGCGTCTATGCGCCGACGGCGCCGTTTCCGGACCGCGCCATTTTTGAACTGGGCATCCCCATTCTCGGCATCTGCTACGGGGCGCAGTTAATGGGCCATTTGCTGGGAGGCAAGGTGGCGCGCGGGCTTAAACGCGAGTACGGCAAGGGCACCCTGCTGGTGACCGATCCTTTCTCGGCCCTGTTCGCCAATTTGCCGGATTCCTTGCAGGTCTGGAATTCGCATGGGGACAAACTGGTCGCGCCGCCGGACGGGTTCAAGGCCGTCGCCACGTCCGACAACACGGAGTTTGCCGCCATCGAGGACCGCGACCGGAAATTCTTCGGGCTGCAATTCCATCCCGAAGTGGTCCATACGCCGCGGGGGCGGGAGATCATTTCCAATTTCGTGCATGGCGTCTGCGGGTGCGGCAAGGAGTGGACCATGCGCCATTTCATCGAGCAGGCCGTGGAGGAGATTCGGGCGCAAGTGGGGCGCGAGCGGGTGATTCTTGGATTGAGCGGCGGGGTGGATTCCAGCGTGGCGGCCGCCCTGCTGAACAAAGCCGTCGGCGGGCAGCTCACCTGCATCTTTGTCAATAATGGTTTGCTGCGCGGGCGCGAAGCGGAATCGGTGCGGGAGGTTTTTGCCCGTCATTTTCGCATCCAACTCCAGTGCGAGGACGCCTCCGCCTTGTTTCTGCGCCGCCTCAAGGGCGTGACCGATCCCGAACGGAAACGCAAGATCATCGGCAAAACATTCATCGAAGTTTTCCAGGCGGCGACCAAACGGGCCGGCGCGGCCAAATTCCTGGGCCAGGGCACGCTTTATCCCGACGTGATCGAATCGGTGCCCATTGATGGCAACCCGGCGGCCTTGATCAAGAGCCATCACAACGTCGGCGGCTTGCCCAAGAACATGAAATTCAAACTGATCGAGCCGTTGCGCTGCCTGTTCAAGGACGAGGTGCGGCAGCTCGGGTTGGAATTGGGACTGCCCAATGAAATTGTCATGCGCCAGCCTTTCCCCGGCCCCGGCCTGGCCGTGCGCATCCTGGGCGAAGTGACGCCCAAGCGTTGCGAGATTCTCCGCGCCGCCGATGCCATCGTGGTCGAGGAGATGAAGGCCAGCGGGTGGTATTACAAAATCTGGCAGAGCTTCGCCGTCCTGCTGCCCGTGCGCAGCGTCGGCGTGATGGGAGACGAGCGCACCTACGATTTCACCGTGGCCATTCGCGCCGTGGATTCGCAGGACGGCATGACGGCGGACTGGGTCAAGCTGCCTTACGATTTGTTGGAAACGCTTTCCCGGCGCATCACCAACGAAGTCAAAGGCGTCAACCGCGTTTGCTTCGACATTTCCAGCAAGCCGCCCGCCACCATTGAGTGGGAATAAGAGCCGGAGCCAGAGCCGGTGGCGGACCCAAGCCGCCCAACCGGCATATTGCCAAGTCAGGGCGCAAGCGTTAGAGTGGCGTCATGGCAATGGAACGACGCGTGGCGAAGAAGAAATTCATGGATTTTCTTCGCCACAGGAAATTGCGCGTGACGGCGCAGCGCCGGGCCATTATTGACAGCGCCTTCGACACCGCGGAACATTTCACCGCCCGGCAATTGCTGCAATGGTCCAGGCGGCGCGACAAATCGGTTTCGCGCGCCACCGTGTATCGCACCCTGCCTTTGCTGACCGAAAGCGGGCTGGTGCGGGAAATGGATTTCGGAGGCGACCATAAGTATTACGACCCCAACTACGCCGACCACCCCCACCACAGCCATATCATCTGCGAGGAATGCAACGCCATCGTGGAGTTTGACAGCGCCCGGATCAAAAAGCTGGAAGGGGAGATGTGCCGCAAACTGGGTTTCTCGCTCAAGACCCACCAACTGCAAATCACCGCCAGTTGCGAGCAATTCAAACGCCTCGGCGCCTGCGCCCGCAAGCAGGCCGGCTAGCCCTGCGCTTGCCCCGGAAAACCGTCATGGCGCAGGGGTTGCGCATCTTTTGGCTTGACACTTTGATTGGGCGGCTCGCTCCAGCGTGATGATGTTGACCATGTTGCCTGTTGCCACGGGAACGCACGAAGCAGGATAGAGGCTTATTCATGAATCGGCCGGGCATGGCGTGATTTTGGGTGAGTTTAGTCTGGCTTTTGCGAGTCCAATTCCCACCGGCGCGAGCGGGGAACAAAAAGGGCGTCCATGGTCTGTGGCTGATGTGCCTGCTCCACTTGCAGTTGCGCGCGCCAGGCCTTTTCGGCAACCAGGAGCAGCGCGTCCACGTGGGGGTGAACGTGAATCTCGTGGCGCGCCAACTGGTCGGCGCGACGCCGGCCATGCTCGGCCTTGGCGGCGGCGAGACGATCCGCCGTTTTGGTCCTGGTGTTCTCATTCGAGCTTCGTTTCGCGCGGGCCGTCAACTCCTGTTCATAGTTCTCGAAATAGTCATCAATACGCTCCAGTTCGCGGCGCAGGCTGTTTTCCTGCCGGGCGCGCACGCGGGCCACTTCGCCCGCCACTTCGTTTTCAAGAGCCAGTTGAAGCAGTTGGCGCCATCGCGCCGGATCGAGCGCCGGCCAGATGACCTCAGCAGTCGCTCCGGCACTTTCCTGGTGGAAGCTTATGTCTCGCGCAAGGGCTTCGTCGGCTTCTCCGCCGGGCAGTGATAGGGCCAGGCGATGCAAAGACCAATGCTGGTCCATGGCCTGGATTTCACAGCGCGCGACGGCGATGAGTGAAAAGTGAACGCCAGCCTCGAACGGCGCGGCCAACTGCCAGCGCGTGGTCTCGGCAAACTGGTGCCGCCACAGTTTTTCGGCCACGGCGGCGTCAGGTGGGCGCGAACCCGCGCCCTCCGGCAACACGAAGCGTTCGAGGGCCAAAGGCCTCGGTCGCAAGGCCTCGGCCAATTGAAAGGTCAGGGGACAGCCGGGAAACACCTCGCAAGCGGCATCGCGGGCGGAGGTGGTATCGGCGGGGGTGAAGTGCAATTCAACTTCGTGCAAAGCCCCCGGGGAACTCCAGAGAGTGGCGGCGCGGCCCTCGGCCACGACTTCCAAACGGTCGTGCCAGGTGCGCTCACATAACGCGCCGAGCGCGGACAAGCCTTCATCGTAGAATTCCATCAACTGGCCGGGATCGTGGGTGGCGCGGTTGAGTTTCATGGCAGGAACCAGCCCAGCAAGGTTGGAAAAGTCATAACGATTCGTAGTCCTTCGCGAAAAGGGTTGCGTCGAGTTGCTTCACTTCGCCATAGGCGTCGCGCGCGGCGGCCAGTTCGTCGCCCAGTCCCGCCATCGCTTCCGCCACCCGGCCTTCGCTTTCCCGCCAGCGCCGGAAGACTTCTTCGGCGAACTCATCGCTGCCGAAGCGTTCGCCCAGCACCAAACCGGTTTCGCCGACGACCAGTTCAAACAGGTTGAGTTTTTCCTGCAGAATCGCCAGCAGGTGTTCCTGCAATGTTCCGGCTTGAACGAAATTATAGATATGAACCGGGTGTTGCTGTCCAAGGCGATGCAAACGTCCAATGCGCTGCTCGATCTCCATTGGATTCCACGGCAGATCGAAGTTCACGAGGCGATGGGAAAATTGCAGGTTGCGGCCCTCGGTGCCGCTGTGGGTGAGCAGCAGCGCGCCCCCGCGCTTGCGAAATTCTTCGGTGATGGGCTGGCGTTCGGCCGCCGGAGTGGCGCCGTTGATGACAAAAGTTTCCATCTTGGCGCCGCGCAGAAATTCCGCCAAGGCCGCCTGCGTTTCCAGAAACTGGGTAAAGACGACCACGCCGCCTTCGCCTTGGGCCAGAGGCGGAATCAATTCGCATTTCCGGCGCCAGCTTTTTTCGAGGGGCGCCTGTTCACGCCAGACGCCGGCAGCATGGGTGTCCGGGAATTTTTCGAGCGCGGCGCGCCACGCTGCCGGACTGCTGCCGGCGGTTTGCAAGAGCAAACGGCCCCAGAGGTTGGATTGGCTGGCGGGGAGTTGTGCCAGCCGCGCGCGCAATTCGCCGTCCCATTGCTGCCAGAACGTCCGCTCGCTTTCTTCCGGTTCAAAAAGGACAGTCTCGGCCCGGCGCGGCGGAAGTTTCAGGCCGGCCGTGGCGCGGGTGTTGCGGATCATGACTTGGCCAAGCAACCGGCGCAGTTCCTCGGGTTCGCGGGGCTGGCGCGGTCGTTTGGGGTCGAGGAAGCGCGCGCGAAATTCCTTGGGCGACGGCAACTGCCCCGGCTGGAGCAGGGTGACAAGGTTGTAGAGTTCTTCGAGGGAATTTTGCACCGGGGTGGCGGTGAGCAGCAGCAAGAAATGGCGTGGCAGCGCATTGACAGCCTGCCAGGCCTGCGACTCGCGGTTGCGCAGATAGTGCGCCTCATCCACAATTAAAATGTCCCAATGCACCTGCCGGGCGATCTCCAGTTGGGCGGGCTGTTTGAGGGTGTGAAGGCTGGCGACAATGCCGGCGTTTTCCCGCCAGAATTGTTGCGGGTCACCGCGCGACCCGGCGTGGTTGGTGGTGACCGTGGCCAGACCGAATTTATCGGCCAACTCCTCCTCCCACTGATCCACCAGCGAAGGCACGGTGAGCACGAGAAATCGTTTGACCATGCCGCGCGTGAGCAACTCCTTGATCACGAGTCCCGCCTCAATTGTCTTGCCCAGACCCACTTCATCGGAAAGCAGGGCGCGGCCGCGCAAGGGGCCAAGCACGCGCAACGCGGTGCGGATCTGGTATTCCAGCCGCTCAATGCGGCAATGCGGCAAACAGAGCAAGTCGTCCGATTGGTTCGAGACCCACCACAGGGCGGCGCGTTCGCCGAGAAAGAAGCCGCGCAAATCCGCCAGGGGGAATGCGGTTTCTTGCAGCGCGAGCGCCGGCATTTCAAAGCGCACGGGCAATGGAGGCAGCTCCCGCGGGCGGGGTGATGGCGAATTCGGGGGGGAGGACTTGAGCATGGCCCTGGCTTCAGCAGCTTTCTTTGCCTCCAGCGCCTGGCGCGCCTCCGCTTTTCGTTGCTCCAGATGGCGCCGCTCCTCCGCCAGGCGTTCCATGTTCTCCCGCCGCCGGGCCATTTCTTCCTCGCGCTTTTGTTCCCTTCGCATCAACCTGCGTCCGTAACTTTCAAAGTTTTCAAGCGCTTCCGCAGGCACCTCTTTGAGCATTTGCCCCAGTGGGGAGAACTGCAACCGCAGCGCCTCAGCCATTGACACAATGGTGTCTTCAATCCAGCGGTAGGGCGTTTCGTTTGGACCAAAGGGCGGCTCCGGCACCCGGACAGGTTTGTTGGCGCCCGGTTGCGTTCTGATCCAAAAGGCGGTGAACGTATCGCGGCGCGTGGGGAACTGTTTCAGCCAGCGCTCCATCGCTGAACGAACCGAATTGCGGCGATGGGAGGAAACAGTCGCATCTCGCCGGCCATTTCTTTCCACCTCCCAAGTCAACTGGTCGGCGCCCGTGCAACGCACCCGGCCAACAGCCGCGACTTCTGTCGAAACCGGCGATGTCCAGCAAAATTCCGCGAAGCCATTGATTTGGTCGAAAGTTACACGAAGGTTGAGCAGCGAAGACGCTGGTTCCCACACCTCCGCCAGCCCCGGAAGCGGTGGCTGTCGGCGCGCCTTTTTGGCCCGTGACTGGAGCGGTTGGTCGGAGTCCGGCATGGCAGTCACGATTCAGCTTTCAAATCCTTTGCCGGAGAGGAAAGGTCGCGTTTGAATTCCAAGGTTATTCCCTCGTGGCTCATAGACCTTTCGTTATTCTTCACTTCACATTGCCGGTATAGGAGATGCGCCAAAGAGTGCCGTTTCCGTCCTCGGTCACGAGCAGCGCCCCGTCGTGGGCAACGGTCACACCAACAGGCCTGCCCCAGACGCTGCTGCCATCCACCACAAACCCGGTGAGAAAGTCGTCGTATTCGCCAGTCGGAACGCCGTGATTAAGACGCACGCGCACGACCTTGTAGCCCGTGCGCGAAGTTCGATTCCATGAGCCGTGAAAGGCCGCGAAAATGTCGCCGTGATACTCCGCGGGAAATGCCGCCACGCCGGAAGTTGCCGTATAAAACGTCATCTCCAACGAGGCGGAGTGCGACTGCAATGGCACGTCAGGGACAATGGCCTGGCCGGCGAGATCCGGACGCTCGCCCGCGTGGCGGGGATCTTCGTGATTGCCCAGGTAATACCAGGGCCAGCCATAGAATCCTCCTTCTTTCACGCGGGTGATGTAATCCGGAACCAGATCGTCTCCCAGCGCGTCGCGCTCGTTGGTCGAGGCCCATAGTTCGCCCGTATCCTGATTTACGGCCAACCCCACGCCGTTGCGGATGCCGGTGGCGAAGGTGCGAAGGGGTTGGCGCCCCTCGGGGCCGGTTACGAGAATATCAGCGCGGTTGATTTCGGCATCCCACGCCGCCCCACGGCCGTGCCCGGCTTCCCAAAGACGTATGGCATCGCTGCTTTTCTTGCTCATGCCTTCCGCCACGTTTGAGGCTGAGCCGACGGAGAGGAACATGCGCTTGTCGTCCTTGGAAAAAGCCACGTCGCGGGTGGTATGCCCTCCTCTGCTTTCAGTCAGGCTCGGCACAATGATTTGGGCGGTGTCGCGCGCCTTGAAATCGCCGTGATGATAGGCAAAGCGGACCACGGCGTTGTTGTTCGCCACGTAAATCCACTGCGGATTTACGCCTGACGGATAGAAAGCGATGCCAAACGGGCGGTCGAGGCCGTCCGCAAAAATCTCATTTTGAGACGGGGCGTCCGCTCCGTCGGCGGCACGCAGTACGCGGATGCGGTTCGCGCGCGTCTCCGCGATGAAAATATCTCCGTTGGGCGCCACGCGCAACAAACGGGGTCCTGACAAGCCTTCAGCAAATAACCGGACGGTGAAATTCGTCGGCACTGCTAATTCGGCGCCGGCAGGCCGCTTCACCACCTGCGGACCGTTCCCGGCCGAAGTGGTGGCGTAGGGTGCGGGCAGGGCCGCAAGGTTGACGTGATGTTGGACGCCTGGAGCATCATGGCGCCAATCCTTGGCGTCGCCAGCGGGCGCCGCCGCCGGATTTGCGGTTGGAGAAAAGCCGGCCGGGGCGATCAAGGTTGCCAGATAGGCCATCAGATCGCGGCGATTTCCGGCGGCGGGGATGGAAACCAGCATGGTGGTTCCTGGAACAGCCGCCATCGGGTTCGCCAGGAAACGATCCAGGGTGGCTGGGTCCCAAATGAGCCGCGCCGTGCCAAGGGCTTTTGAGTAGTTGAAGTTCGCGCCGGAACCGGCGCGCCGGCCAAGGATGCCAACGAGGCTTGGGCCTAGTCCTGCGGTCACCACGTTCCCGGGTCCCTGGCTCACACTGTGACACAGCGCGCAATTTTGCTGAAAAATGATTTTCCCCCGGCTGGAATCACCCGCCTGAGCGCTTCCCTCCGCGGCTTCAACCGGGCTGCTAAAATCAATGATGGGCGCGCCTGGCGCGGCCGGCACTTGCAGGCGAAGGAACGGCTTTTCGCAGGCCGTATGGCAGGCATAACAACCCACAAGGGTTTGACGGTACTGAGTCTCAAATCTTGCGCTGTCCCTGCTCTCGATGGCTTTGCCGACCTCGGCAAGCATGGTATTGTCCACCGCTTCCAAAATGCCGTTCAAGTCCACTTTTGTTCCCGCACTGGTCTTTCGCACCGGCTGGATTCTGACGGCCCATTTCAAGTGCGAGCGGGTCTCGTCCAGGTAGTACTTTGCCAGCGGCCAGTGCTGCTTGTCCGCCGCGAACCAAAGATTCGCGAAGTGGTAGCCGACATCCGCCATGACGTGAGCTTGATCGGGCAAACGTTCCTTGAGCGTTTGCGCGTCCACTTGCGCGGCGTCAACCTCGCCCGGTTTCGGCGTTGCTTGCGGTTGAGCGTGGGCTTGCGGCTCGAATGGGAGTTCGGACGCGCCGCTCAGAAGCAAACCGGCTCCAAGGCCAACCGCAAGCAAAACGCCAGGACGGAAGCAGGAGTGATCATTCATGAAGTAACTTTTGGCTGTGCCATCCAGGTATCAGCCGGAATTTCGGCGGCGCCTGGATAAACAGTATAGCCGATGAGGTTCTGCATCATTCAAGAGAACATGCCTGTTGAACTCTGCTTTCGTCAACTCCACAAAATAGTGACGTTCGCGTTCCGCGTTAAGAGACTCGATGGTTCGACCATCATCGAATTATCGTTTGACATCACGGGCCGCCGGCATTAAGTTCGATGCGTGTCGAACTAGGATACGGCCTGAAAATGAAAACAACTTTGTAACCATTATGGAATACAGGCAACTCGGCGGATCGGGATTTAAAGTCCCGGTATTAACACTCGGAACCGCAACTTTCGGCGGCAGCGGCGACCTTTTCTCCGCCTTCGGCACAAGCGATGTCACGGAGGCCGCGCGGCTGGTGGACATCAGCCTTGAAGCGGAGCTGACGATGTTTGACAGCGCGGATGTTTATTCGGAGGGCCGGGCGGAAGAAATTCTTGGCAAAGCCATCGCCGGTCGCCGCGACAAGGTTCTTGTCTCCACCAAAGCCACGTTTCGTCTGGGCGACGGCCCCAATGATGTCGGCTCATCGCGCTTTCATTTGATTCGTTCCATGGAAGCCAGGCTGAAACGGCTGCGAACCGATTACATTGATCTTTTTCAACTGCACTTATTTTCATCAGCGAGGCTTTTCCGAACGCAATCCGCCGCCGGTTTAATTTTGGTGTTTTCAGATTTTTTACATGAAACAGGCCGACATTATGAATACAAAATCAAGACACATGAACCAGCGAAAACTTGGAACCCAGGGATTGACTGTTTCGGCCCTCGGACTCGGCTGCATGGGGATGTCGGAATTCTACGGCGCACGCGATGACCAGGAATCCATTGCCACGATTCACCGTGCGATCGATCTCGGGGTGACCCTGCTCGACACGGCGGACATGTACGGCTGCGGCGAAAACGAGCGGCTGGTCGGACGCGCCATCAAAGGCCGCCGCCGCGAGGTGATCCTGGCCACGAAATTCGGAAACGTGCGCGATGAGCGCGGCAGTTTCCTCGGCGTCAACGGCGCGCCCGATTATGTCCTCCAATGTTGCGATGCCAGCCTGCGGCGCTTGGGCGTGGATGTCATTGATCTCTACTACCAGCATCGGGTGGACCCGCAGGTGCCGATTGAAGAGACCGTCGGAGCGATGAGCGAACTGGTTCGCGCCGGCAAGGTGCATTACCTCGGACTGTCCGAAGCGGCGCCCGCCACGATCCGCCGTGCGATGAAAGTGCATCCGATCAGCGTGTTGCAGACGGAGTATTCCCTGTGGACGCGCGACGTGGAGGCGGAAATCCGGCCGGTCTGCCGGGAACTGGGGATCGGCTTTGTGGCGTACAGCCCGCTGGGTCGCGGCTTTCTCACGGGAAAATTCAAAAATACCCTGGACTTGCCGCGGGACGATTGGCGCCGCAATTCGCCGCGGTTCCAGGGAGAGAACTTCCAGCGCAACCTGAAATTGGTCGAGCGGATTACAGCGCTGGCGATGCGGAAGATATGCACGCCGGCGCAACTTGCTTTGGCGTGGGTGCTGGCCCAAGGCGACGACCTCGTCCCCATACCCGGCACCAAGCGACGGCACTATCTCGAAGAAAACGTGGCGGCCCTGGGCATCGAACTGACACCGGCGGATCTGGCAGATATCTCGGACGCGACGCCTCTCGGAGCCGCCTCCGGCGCGCGCTACCCGGAAGCAGCCATGCAGAGCGTCAATCGGTGATCAAGCGAAGCGACCGGCGGAGGGCGGCCGATATTTTGGAAGAGGACGGCGGGAAAATTCCGCTCCCATCAACAGCCATGTTGCCAAGCCACGAGATGTCAGAACGCTCGGACCATTCCCCCAGCCTGTTTTTGGTGGGCTTTTTGGCAATGGCGGCGGGGGCAACCGTCGCCAACCTCTATTATTCGCAACCCATTCTTGGTTCCATCGCCCGCGAGTTTGGCGCTTCCGCAAGCGCGGCAAGCCTGATTGTGACACTGACGCAACTCGGCTATGCCGCGAGCCTGCTGTTGGTGGTTCCATTGGGAGATATTTTCGAGCGACGCAGGCTGATTGTGCTGACTGCGGGCGTTTCTGCAGGGATGCTTGTTGCGGTGGCGCTTTCGCCGGGATTGCACTGGATGCTCCTCACCAGCTTTCTGCTGGGCGCGGCCAGCGTCGCGCCACAATTACTGGTTCCCTATTCGGCCGGGTTGGCCGGCGTTGAAAGACGTGGTCGAGTGGTGGGATTGGTGATGAGCGGGTTATTGGTGGGGATTCTTTTGTCCCGCACCCTCAGCGGTCTTCTTGCGGCCGCCGCTGGTTGGAGGGCAGTGTATTGGACCAGTGCGGGGCTGATGCTGGGCTTGAGCCTGCTGCTAAGATGGCGTCTGCCGGTGCAGCGGCCCGAAGGCGGGTTGCAGTTCCATTATGGCCAGTTGCTTGCCTCTCTTTGGGATGTCCTGCGCCACCAGCCGGTTTTGCGCCGGCACTCGGCCATAGGGGCATGTGGGTTTGCCGCTTTCAGTGTTTTCTGGACTACGTTGGTTTTCCATCTGGCCAGCCTGCCAGGCCATTATGGCAGCAGCGTGGCGGGACTATTCGGGATGTTTGGCGCGGCCGGTGCATTGGCCGCGCCGATCGCGGGACGGTTGGCCGACCGGCATGACGCCCGGTGGGTCAACGGTTTCGCCCTTGTCCTGGTTGTGGCCGCGTTTATTTTCATGGGAGTGGCGGGACATTCCCTGGTCGCGCTGGCCGTGGGCGTGGTGCTGATGGACGCGGGCGTCCAAGGCAGCCACATCTCCAATCAGACCCGCATTTTTGGTTTGAACGCCGTGCTGCGAAACCGGCTGAACTCGGTTTATATGGTCTTCTATTTTCTGGGCGGCGCGCTTGGTTCTGCGCTTGGCTCCTGGGCTTGGGCCCACAGCGGGTGGCAGGGAGTATGTTGGTGCGGAGCCGCTTTTGGGGCGGCCGGCCTCCTCCCGCTGTTGATACAGGGTTCCAAACACAGCCACCGCGTTTTGCATGGCTGATTATGATGCTGAACCCGCTGTTCCGGCCCTATTGCAGTTTGAGTCGCCTTACAGGAACGGAGGTCATTTGTTCCGTTCTTTTTTCCGGGGCAAGCGCAGGGCTTGCGGGCAGCGCGGCAATATTCCGGCGCGCCTCTTACGCAGCCAGGGCAGCCGCTTCCGTGGAGGGATTCTCGCGCTCTTCGATCTGCTCCCGCATCTTTGCCAGCGCCTCGTCCTGAATCTGCCGGATGCGTTCGCGCGAAAGTTTGAATTGCGCGCCGATTTCCTCCAGCGTCTTGGGCTTGGCCCCGTTCAACCCAAACCGCAACCCCAAAATCGCCGTCTCACGCTGGCTCAACCCGGCCAACGCTTCCCGCACCAAACCGGCGTCGTTTTCCTGCACGATGCGGTCGAAAGGCGCGGCGGCGTTGGGGTCCGCCACCACGTCGGAAATGCGGTTCGGCTCATCCTCGCCCAAAGGGGCGTCCAGCGAAACCGGGGCCTTGGCCGCCTGGCGGTATTGCCGGATGCGGCGGGCGTCCAGTCCCAAATGCTCCGCCAATTCCTGGTCCGTCGGTTCGCGGTCAAAAGTATCGTGCAACTCCGCCTCCGCCCGGCGCATTTTGGCCAGGCGCTCGACCACGTGGGCCGGCAGGCGGATGGTCTTGGATTGATTGGCCAAGGCGGCCATGATGGATTGCTTGATCCACCAGGCGGCGTAGGTGGACAGTTTGGCCCCCTTGGCCGGGTCGAACCGTTCGACGCCTTTCATCAAGCCGATGTTGCCTTCGTTGATCAAGTCCAGCAGCGGAAGGCCCAAGCCCTCGTAATCGCGCGCGATCTTGACCACGAGTCTAAGGTTGGCGGTGATCATCAGTTCCCGCGCCCGCTTGTCGCCCCGTTTGATGCGCTTGGCCAGTTGGATTTCCTCTTCCGGTTTGAGCAATTTCACCTGCCCGATCTCGTTGAGGTAAATCTGCAAAGTGTCCCCCCGCGGCGATTCCAGCGGGACGGCGTCCGGCGCGACCGAAGAACTCCCCGCCGCGGGTTCGGGGGCTGGCTTTTCCGCCGCCGGCGGCGCGACATGTTGCCGGCGCGTCAAGCGCGCTCCGGCGCCAGCCTTGATCTTGCGCGGCTGTTGGCTTGTATTTCTTTTAAAAGCGTTCCTTAACATAATCCTCCACAAGTTGACTGTTTAGTCCAATACTTTGTTCAAAGAAAATGATTCGTCTTATGCGGCGGCGGCGGTCTGCCGCGCCTTGACGCCCAGCATGGTGAAAATGCCGCGCGCCGTGTCGCGCAGCGGCTTGACGTCGTTCTGGATGCGCGCCTGCGTGAGCACCCCCTCGAAATAGGCCAGGATCATGCGCGCCTTGGCCCGCGCGTCGGGCGCGTGAATGACGCCGCTGGCGTGCGCGTCGCGGATGGCCGATTCGAGATATTTGCATTTGTCGGCCAGCATGGCCTGGACTTGGCGGCGCAAATGATCCTCCTGCGTGCAGACTTCCGCCCCCACGGCGAAGAGCGGACACCCCAGCACCCGGCCATACTTGGATTTCATTTCGCTTTGAAAATGGTAGCTGAACTCGCAGTACTTTTTCAGGCGCTCCAGCGGCGGCACGGCGGCGGAGAAAATGGAATCCAATTCCGCCCGTTTGAGCCGCCAATCGCTCGCGAAAGCCGTCGCCGCCAGGTCCGCCTTGGAATCGAAGAAATAGTAAAAGCTGCCCTTCTTCACGCCGGCCTTCTCGCAAATCTGGTCAATCGTGGTGTTGCCGTAGGAACCGGTCCAGATCAGCTCCAGCACGGCTTCCATCAATCTTTCTTTGGCATGGCTCACCCGGCCCATAGTCATTCTTTCAATTTCTTCTTCTGGCGGCGCCACTTTTGCGCCTGCACAAAAAGACCATAAACCCATTAGACTAAATAGTCAACTACCAAAAACAATTCGGGAAAACTTGACGGACCCCGGCCAGCGTGGCACGTTAAAGCCGTAAGAAAGGATGGGGGCGTACTGGTTTCGACCTGTGAAATGCGCCAGAGGCGGCATGCCGAGGATGGTTCGTTGGCCTCGTAAAAAATCGAACCAAAAACTAAGTGCTAACGAAGAATTAGCTCTCGCGGCCTAAATGTCGCGACGTCCGCCCCTGGACACCTGCTACGGGGGATGGACGCCACAGCAGGTTAGGCGGGGCGCGGGGTCCGCGCGCGTTTCGCCGAAACTTTTTCATGCGGGCTGGACCCTCGGACTCGTGTCAGAACGTCATCCGAGGGTTAAGACTCTCTTCTGACTAAGCATGTAGTCGCGGCTGGTTTGTTTGACAGGGACGCGGGTTCAACTCCCGCCGCCTCCACCAGCCTTCGCCCGCAGCGCAGCAGAGGGCGAAGGCTGCCGCGCCGCAGCCGCAAGGCGAAGGCGGGCATCTGTCAAATTCGGACCAGCGGGCTACGGCTCGGCAAGCCAGCATGAACTTTTTCTACGTTTACATATTGCAAACTTTGCAGCCGCCAGAACGGTTCTATGTTGGCTTGACGGAAGATTTAAAGCCACGCCTGGCCAAGCATAACGCCGGCGAAGTCCAAACCATGGCGCATCAAGACGGCGATTGCATTTACCAACCGGGAGCGTGCGGCGGCATTCGAGCAATATTTGAAATCGGCTTCCGGTCGGGCCTTTGCAAAGAAGCGGCTATAACTTCGCCCGGAATCGGCGCCAGGCGGTTCCGAGCCAAAGATGGCGTCCTCTATAACCGCAAAATAAGCTGCCCTGACTCCTCCTGCTCTGACTCCGCGAGCGCCTTTAAAAGCAGGCGCGTCTTCGGGTCCGGGTGGTTTTGCCCCAGCGCCTCAGCCCGTTGGAGATTTTCCCAGCGTGTCATCCGCTTGGGCTTATCCGTTGTCGGTTTGCTTTCCATGTTCGGCGCGGATTTTGGGCGATGCCGCTTTGCCCGCCTGCTGCGCCGGGCCTGCCGCCGCAATCAAACCGCGCAATTTGGCCAGCGCGGCGTCGGCTTCCCGGCCTTTGGCTTCGATGAATTCCAGCAGCTCTTTCGGCGTGCGCGTGTCTTCCTCGCTCGTCCTGTTTGGGTTGACGGCTTTTAGATCGTAAATCGCTTCCTCAATGCCTTGCGCCTGCGAGAGCGCCTCGCGGGCTTCGCGTTCGGCGGCTCGCCACTTCGCCTCTGCGGCGGCTAATCTCGCCTCGCCATAGTTGCTCTTGCGCGCGGCGCGCCATTCGTCCTCGCCCGTTTTGGCTTGCGCGAAAAGCGCCGTGGCCTTCTCCCGCAACGGGCGCGCCTGCTCCAAGGCGCCTTGCTGCTTGGCCGCAAAATCCACCGTCCAGGCGTTCGGACTGTCGCCATGCGTCGGCAGTAATTTGAAAAACTCCTCAAAGTGCGCCTGGGTCAATGGCGTTTTCTTTCCCACTTTCACCGCCGACAAGTCGAAATACCATATCTTTTCCGTGGGCCTGCCCTTCGTGAAAAATACCAGGTTCGTTTTGACGCCCGCGCCTGCCGCCGTAAACACGCCCCCTGGCAAACTTACAATGCAATGCACGTCGCATTCCTCCATCAGTTTGCGTTTAACCTGCACCAAGGCCGTCTCATTCGTGCGGAATAAAATACCCTCGTCCAACACAATGCCGCAACGGCTGCCCTTGCTCATGCTCTTGAGGACATGCTGTAAGAAAAGAACCTGGGTCGCCCCCGTCTTGTAGTCAAATTGCGTCTGCGCCTCCTTGCCTTCTTTGCCCCCGAAAGGCGGATTCATCAATACGCAGTCAAAAAACGCGGGCGCGCCCCGGAATAATTCCCCGTAGTTCTCCTGGCTGGAAAGGGTGTTGCCGTGCCAGATATGCGGCTCGTCAATGCCGTGCAAAATCAGATTGGCCAGCGCAATCGGATAAATCGTGTTGTCTTTCTCCCGCCCAAAGAACGTCCGGCCTTTCAAGATGTCCAATTGCGGGCCGGTAATAACCCCGCCCGCGCTGTCCCGCATAAATTCAAAGCTCTGCGCCAGAAATCCGCCGGTGCCGCAACCGGGATCATAGACCGTCTCGCCAATCTTCGGCGCGGCTACGCGAATCATGACGCGGATAATTTCGCGCGGCGTAAAGAACTGCCCGCCGTCGTTGCCCTTCTCGCCCATTTTCAAGAGCAACCCTTCATAGACCTGGGAGAGCGCGAATACGTGCGTCGTGTCCACCGTGTCATTGCTCAGGGCGTCAACCTTGTCCAGCACGTCGCAAAAGTTCTTCTCGGAATCAATCCGGCTCTTCTCCACGCCCGCCATGATTTCGCTGATGACCTTCTGGCGCGGTGACGCCCGGCGGGTGTTCTTGAGTTCCTTTAGATGCGGCAGCAAGCGCGTGTGAACGAATTCCCAGACGCTGGCCTTGGTGTCCTGGCGCAACGCGCTGCCCGGCGCGGCCCAGTCCTGCCAGCGATACGGCCTGGCAATGGACGGCGCAAACGCCAAGTCCAAAGCCTCCGCCTCCTCCGCCTCCCGCGCCTCGCGTTCGTCCAGAATCCGCAAGAACAAAATCCACGTCAACTCCGGCACGTAGTTCATTGCCCCGGCCACATTCGACCGCCGCATAATGTCGCAAATGGACTTTACGGCCGCATTCAACGATTGCTGCGTGCCGTGGCGTTTGCCGTTGCCGTTGGTGGGGGGCATGGCTGGCGAATCTGGCAGGGTCATCCAACCGCCGTCAAATCCGCCTCCAGCGGGTTGGATTTTTTGAAGCGGCTCACCCCCATGATGCTGAATCCAACGACCTGGCCATTGGCATCAATCCGTTCCATGACTGCGTCATGTTGGGTCTCCTTCTCGTAACCAGCGGCGTCGGAAAAACGGACTTCCAGATAATCCGCCTCCGCGTCAAACCAAACTTTTATTTTGTCGGCCATAAATCTTCTCCTGCTTTTGGTTTGTCGGTCAAATACGCTGTGACCACAAACGCATCGTTCTGGGCATACTTAACCACGACACAGAGCCATTTGCCACCCACAATTGTCCGCGCATAAAACTGGTAAAACAACCTGACGGCCCCGTCCGAACCCGAGCGCCGCACCAGTTGCGGCTGGCGTAGGGTCCGCTCCATTTCCTCTTCCATCCCCTTCATTTCCGGGTGGTCCAAAATATGCGCCAAACGCTCATCCGTCAGCCGCACTTGCCGCCCAAAACAATCCGCCAGCGTTTTCATAGTCGCCCCGCAAAGGCTTCCCGCAACAGCGCCGCCGGCATTTGGTCAATGGCGGCTAACTGTGCCTTCAACGATTGGCAAAACCTTGTGGTGTCTGAAACCTCCACTCCAAGTCGGGTGGCGATTTCCTGTTGTTCCGATAGCGGCGGAACTGGCACTGCCAAAGACGCAATTTTCGTCGTGCTCAGTGTGTAAAGACCCGTCGTTGTCATTGCCTTCTCTAACATTTGAGTGCGGCCCGCGTGGCTATTCAAGTACTGGCTGACGAATTCTGGAACAAGTCTGGTGCGCGATAGGCGCACTCGGATAATGTGGTTTTGGTGAATCCATTCCCCATCTTCGTTGAACAACGCATTGCGGCCAATGTGGTCAACACTTCCGTTACCCTCGACAATCAGCAAATCTCCGCGTTGAAGGCGCAACCGTTGAAATTCTGCGGGCGTCACCTCGAACCTCTCTACGTTCGTCAAGTCCAGATACCCCCGCTGAACATTGCGAACGGTTAGGAATTGCTTATGGAAATCACGCGGAGCTCGGTCTGGTGTTTTCTGGATTCCGCCACCAATTTCTGATACTTTGCCAAGCGATTCAAATGGCCAGCTTTGGGCAGCAGCGCCATTGAGCGTAGAGCGGAGCAGCGCGGCGGGAATACCCTGGGCGGCCTCCAATTGCGCCTGCACCGCCGCCCGCGCCTCTGCTACCGCGTCCAACTGTTCCCGTAGCCGCCGCGCAATTCGCCGTTGTTCTTGAATTGGCGGGAGCGGAATTTCCAGAGCAAGGAGTTTGTTTCTTTGAACGGCAGATTGGCCTATCCAACGGTCGCAGATACGAGCGAATAGGCCGTCAAGCCATTGCTGATGAAGCCAAAGCGCAAGATACTCTGGATTGAGGCTTTCGGTGCGGGTGCGGATGCGTGTAAAGTGATTGCTGAACACAACCGGCTCAGCGTGTCCAACGAACAGTCCGGTTTTTCCGACCATCTCCGTGCTGTTGGTATTGTTAAACAACACATCGCCAACTCGAAGTGAAAAATACTCTAAGTCTGTTAATTCCCTCGGCACGCGGAGAAAATTTGAAAAGTCCAGTTCGCCTTGGCGGGTGGCGTTGTTCATTCGCAGTTGAATAACGCCACTCTCCGCCCTCTGTCCGCAAGCGAACCCGGAAATCGCCTCTGACACCAACGACTCAAGTTTGGCTCGCTGCCAAACCATTGTCAGCGGAGTCGCTCTATCACTCGATTTTTGGGTGACCAAGGCAGGCAGCTTCACGATGCAAATAAAGTTTCTTTTGTTTTGCGGAGCAATTCCGCCGGTGGCCCGCCTTCTTTAAGCGCGGTCAAGCCATTGAGTTCTTTAATTTCCGGCGTGCTCCAAAGCCCGGTTGCTTCCAGCGCGTCCGTGCCCGCCCGCTCAAACTGCCGCACTATCGCGCGGATTACCTTGGCGGGTGGTTGCGGCAAATGGATAAGCCAATCCGGCCCGCTGCCGTCAAATTTGGCGGCGCGCTCCGCCCGGCTCTGCGGCTTCACTTTGTAGGCCAGCGCGGCCAGTACATCAAATTCGTCGTAATCGTCCATTTGTGCGCCCTCGCGCAACACTTCCGGCAATAGATGTAACTCTGCCAACGGTTGCAACAATTCGCGGCGTTGCGCCGGATTCAGCCACTTGGCGCGGAAGCGCGTCTGCGCCTCATTAAGAAGCTCGCGCGCCTGGCTCGTTGGATACAAAACGCTCATCCTGCTTATTCCCGGCGACTTGCTCCCGTGTGTGTATCATCCTGTTGAGCCAAGGGCAAACCGAAACATCGCCTTCCCGCCATGGGAAAATCGCCAGACAATCTCCTTTGCGATAATTTCCGGGCGCACGGATTCATCCTGGCAACGCCCCCGCCCGCCGCCCGTCACCCCCCCCGCCCCCATAGGCGCTAACTTAACCATTGCCATCAAGTCCGAGATTATGGTAACCTGGCGGCATGAAACACGTGAATCTACTCGAAGAGGAGTGGGAATTCCTCACCGACCTCCTGCCCCAGGACT